>Ga0101944_10000912_pt1 | contig 74089 bp, 55 predicted proteins | sample DewCreD2012metaG_FD_75245 | JGI IMG/M metagenome (GOLD analysis project Ga0101944, IMG submission 75245) | Hot spring sediment bacterial and archeal communities from British Columbia, Canada, to study Microbial Dark Matter (Phase II) - Dewar... ... | reverse complement strand
CAGTCCTCTGGCGCTTTGGCAATGCTGAGACGACATCCCCGACCAGCGACTGGCTTACTCCGAGGTCGCGCGCGGGGGAAAAGCGGTAGAGGGCTACCGCACTCCAAGACCTCGCGGAATTCGCGAGACGCTCGCAAGTTCGCGCCAGCGCGTACTGCAGACTTCCAGTCTGCTGTGTCGCGGATTTCCAATCCGCAGGGCTGGCGTCTATTCCGTAACGTCCGAAATGTCCGCACGCTGCCGACTGGAAGTCGGCGATACCCGCCTGCCTGGCGGCGGGCAGGCAGCAGACTCGGAGGTCTGCGGCACAACCTCGCGGACTTCCCAAAGCGCTTGGACTGCGCACGATATGAAACCGTTAAAACTGTTGATTTTTGTTCCCGGCCGCCCCTCACCCCGCTAAAGCGGGGTGTTAATGAGAGGGAACTTGCGGAGGTGCGCCAGCGTCGTGAGGTGCGCCAGTCCTCTGGCGCTTTGTCAGTGCTGGTGCGCCCTCCCCGACCAGCGGCGGCCGCAATCCGCGCTCGACGCGGGCCGGGTTTTGCCCGCAAGATGACTGGCGATGAACGTGCCGTTTTTGAATTTGGCCGCGCAATACGCGGCGCTGAAAGACGAGATGCTGCCGGCCGTGGAAGCCACGCTGGCGAGCGGTCATTACATCCTGGGACCGAATGTGGCCGCCCTCGAACAGGAAATGGCGACGCGTGCGGGCGCGCGTTTTGGGGTGGGGGTTAATTCGGGTTCGGATGCCCTGACGCTGGCGTTGCATGCCTTGGAAATCGGGCCGGGCGACGAGGTCATCACCACCCCCTTCACATATATCGCGCCCGCCGAGTCCATTTATCAGGTGGGCGCGCGCATTGTTTTTGCCGATATTGACTCCCGCACTTTCTGCCTTGATCCCGCGGCGGTGCGCGCGCGGGTCACGCCCCGCACCAAAGCTGTCATTCCCGTCCATTTATTCGGACAAGCCGCGCCGCTGACCGAGCTGCGGGCGGCGGCGGGCGAGGGGGTGAAACTGGTGGAGGATTGCGCCCAGGCCATTGGCGCGCTCTACCAGGGTCGGCCGGTGGGCGGCTTCGGCGACGCGGGTTGTTTCAGCTTTTACCCCACCAAAAACCTGGGGGCGGATGGCGACGGCGGCATGGTGGTGACCAGCGACGAGGAAACGGCGCGCCGCTTGCGAATGTTGCGGGTGCATGGCATCGCCAAGCGTTATTTTCACGATATACATGGCTTCAACTCGCGCCTGGACGAGTTGCAGGCGGCGATCCTGCGCGTGAAAATCAAACGGTTGGACGATTGGAACCGGCGGCGCCGGGAAATCGCGGCGCGGTATGACGCCGGGTTGGCGGGGCTGCCCGTGGAATTGCCGGTGACCGCGCCCGGCAATCTTCACGTGTTTCATGTCTATGCCCTGCTGACGGACCGCCGGGACGCGCTGCATCAACACCTGGCGGATCGCGGAGTTCCCTGCCTTATCTATTACCCGCAGCCGTTGCATTTGCAAAAGGTGTATGCCGACCAGGGTTGGAAGGAGGGCGATTACCCGGTGGCGGAGGCGGTTTCCCGGCGCATCCTGCCGCTGCCCATGTATCCGGAACTCACCGATGCCCAAGTGGATTACGTGCTTGAAACCATCCGCGCATTTTTTGCCTGAATCGCTCTTTTGCCCGCCGGCGGCCAAGTCACCCGCAGCGGGCTTGCCCGGGGAATTCGGGCGGACCTGCCGGCGGTGGGGAGTGGTTCCCACGCGCTGGGTTTTAGCCGCCAGTGTGCCGCGGCAGACAGCGGCCTTGTTCGAGCGGGTCAAGGGCGCGCAAGGCGGGCGATGGTTTCCGGTTTACCGAACGCGCCGGGCATTCAGGATTTCCACCGCGAAAAACGGGGTTGGCCAGCGCCAAAATTCTTTCCAAACGCCATTAGGGCTGCATCGCGTGGCGGCGAAAGTCGGGGGCGGCTGGCCCTTGGGAACAGTGTTCAAGGCGCGGCAGCCGGTCGGCTACCTTTGGCGGGGTCTGACCGGCGCGGTGATCGCGCACCGGATTTTATGGCTGGAGGGCTTGGAACCGGGCTGGAATCGCGGCGGCGCGGTGGACACCTTCGCCCGGTGCATCTATGTTCATGGCTATGGGGACGAGACCACCTTGGGCCGTCCCGCCTCGAAAGGATGCATCCACTTGGCGGCGGACGACTTGATCCCCCTTTTTGACTTGCTGCCGGCGGGAAGTCTGGTTTGGATAAGCAACACTTGGTAAGTGGACGCAATGAAGAACTTGCGCATGATGAATAGCATTCGGGCGTCGTTCCTTGGCCTGGCCTTAGCTGGCCAGGCGGTGGCGGCGCCGGGCGACAAACTTTGGGAATTTCCCGTCGGCGCCAGCATCCAATCATCGCCGGCGCTCACCCGCGAGGGCTTGATCGTTTTTGGCGCGGACAATGGCATCGTCTATGCCTTGTCACCGGATGGCCGCAAAAAATGGGAGTTTCGCACCTCGGGCAGCGTGGTCGCCACCCCCGCCATTGGCGCGGACGGCGTCATATACATCGCGGCCACTGACCGCATCCTTTACGCCTTGAACCCGGACGGCTCGGAAAAATGGCGGTTGATGCCGGGGGCCGGTTTGGTTTCTTCGCCCGCGTTGGGACCGGACGGAACGATCTACGTTGGCTCGGCTTTCGGCCAGTTTTTCGCCATCGAATCCCAGGGCCTCAAGCGCTGGGATTTTCCCACTGGCGGCAACATCGTTTCGTCCCCGGCCATTGCCGCTGACGGGCTGGTGCTGTTCGGCTGCGGCGACACCAACTTGTATGCGGTGTCGCCGGAGGGCGCGCGCAAATGGCTGTTTCGCGCGGAGAACCGCATCACCGCCTCGCCGGCCATCGGCGAGGAGGGGGACATCCTTTTTGGCAGCCTGGACGGCTTTATCTACTGCCTGGCGCCCAACGGAGAGAAACTATGGGATTTTCGCACGGGCGATGCGGTGCGCGGTTCGCCGGTCATCGGGCCGGAAGGCGCGGTCTATTGCGGTTCCGATGACAAGAAGCTTTATGCGCTATCCTTCAACGGCCGGAAGCGGTGGGAATTCGCGACCGGCGGTTGGATACGTTCGACGCCCGCCTTGGGCGATGATGGCGGCATCTACTTTGGCTCCTATGACGGCAAACTTTACGCGCTGGACGCCGGCGGCCAAAAGCGCTGGGAATTTGCCGCCGCCGGAGCGATCTCCGGGTCGCCGCTCCTCACCGCCGGCGGCGTGTTGTATTTTGGGTCGTGGGACAAGACTTTCTACGCGGTTCAAGCGGCGGGGCCGGCGGCCCGGAGCGCCTGGCCCATGTTTCGCCGCCATGAGCGGCGGACAGGTTCCATGGCGCCGGAAGGAAAGGCCCTGGCCATGGTCCCGACGGCTCCGCAGATTCCTGTCCCGCCACCACCGCCGGTCGAAGAGCCCAAAATCATTTTACCGCCGGTGGCAGAGCCGACTTTTACCAATCGGGTTTCCACGCCGCCCGTCCGCTTTGCGGACCTGACCGCCACGCCGCGCGAGTTGATCATCAGCAACGAGACCATTTTTCTTAAGCCGCCCCCCAAACCGCCGACGCCGCCCATCGAGCGTCTGCGAAAGGACAAAACGCCGCCCCGGGTGGAAATTAAGTCACCTTCGGAAAAGGAGCGCTTGACCCACTCTTTGTTGGTGGTGGAAGGCACCGCGCGGGACAACGAGGGTTTGGAGCGAATCGAGTATCGCTTCAACGGCGGTGAACCCCTGGCTGCCGAAGGGTTGGGAGATTGGACGGTGCGTTTGCAAATGCGCCAGGGGCCCAACTCCTTTCAGGTGCGCGCTGTGGATCTGGCCGGCAACGCCTCGGAATGGGCCTCACGCACCTTTAATTTTCTGGTGACCCGCCCCCTGCTGGTTCAAATCGCCGGCGAAGGAGATGTCTCTCCCAACCTGGCCGGGCAATACCTGGAAGTTGGCAAGAGCTATACCCTGACCGCCGAACCGGCCCGCGGTTGGGCGTTTTCCCACTGGAGCGGCAGCCTTGGTTCCGATAATGCCAAGATCGAGTTTGTTATGCGGTCGAACCTGGTATTGCGGGCCAATTTTGTCCGCAAGACGCCCTTGCCCACCCTGGCCACCCCCAAGGAAAAAGGCCGCGAGCCCAAGGCGTCCGCCGTCGTCGAAGTGCGGGTTCATGGCCAGGGCACCGTCAAGCCCGACTTCAGCCGCCGTCAATTTGTGGTGGGCGAGGAATTGAGCCTGGCGGCCCGGCCCGCCAAAGGGCACGAATTTGCCGGCTGGAAAGGCGACTTGGAGGAGGAGTCGCCGGAGATACATTTGGTGATTCGCTCGAACATGGTTTTACGGGCGGAGTTCGTTCCCCATGGGTTGGCCACTTGGCAGGGGATTCACCAATCACTGATCTGGGACACTAACGGCGTCAGCCATGAAACCTCCGGCCTGATCGAATTACGCTTCGGCGGGGAAGGGGACTATCGGGGGCGCCTCTGGCTGGCGGGCGAGAGCTTCAACCTGGCGGGCAAACTTGATTCGAGTGGCCGCGACCAAAAATTGATCGTTCGCGGAGAGAACCGATCGTTGCGGCTGGACCTCAAAGCCGAATCGAGTCAGGGCGGCATTATCAACGGCAGCATCCGCGACCAAAACGGGCTGGTTTCGTTTGCGACGCACCGACTGAAATTTGACGGGAAAGCTTTTTCGGTGCCGGCGGCGGGTAAATATACCATGATTATGACCGCCACCGGTTCTCCTCAAGGGCCGATCGGGGACGGCTTTGCCACCCTGGCCGTCGCCGCGGATGGCGCCGTTAATATCGGCGGCGAACTGGGTGATGGCACGTCGTTTTCCGTCAACGGCGTTGTGGCGGCGGATGGCCGTTGCCCCATTTATCTGCCACTCTATGGCGGGCGCGGTTCCCTCTCGGGCTACCTTCGGTTTGGAAGCGCCCCGGGCGGGCTGGATGTTTCGGGGCAACTCGCCTGGTTCAAGCCGGAGTCGCCCAAGGACAAGCTCTATCCAATGGGCCTATCACGACTGCTGGCGCTCTCCGGCTCCCGCTACCAACCACCGGCGGACGGACAACGCATCGTCGGCAGCGGCAACGCGGTCGTCGCACTCAGTGATGGAAATCTGCCGTCGCTGATGGGCCATTTTATAGAATTGGATCAACGTAATCGGGCTAAAATCGTCGCGGCGGGCGACGAGAAATTTGCCTTCAACCTCGCGCCCGCCACCGGCCTTTTTCAGGGGGCTTTCACTCACCCGGCCACCGGACGGCGCACCGAGTTTCGTGGCGCGGTGCTGCAAAAGCTCGGGTGGGGTTCCGGCCATTTCCTGGGCGTGGATCGCAGCGGCCTGGTCTTTATTGGGCCCCATAAGGAGCCTCCGTCCGCCACAGACGAGGGCAGGGCACCCGCCTCTCCCGCCCCCGGCGGATAAGAAATCAATGTCAAATTCTTTTGTGAATGGCGCGGCTGAAATTTAGATTTGGCGGGGAATTTGCTGTCCTTTTTATGAAATGGGGCGATAGGCAGGCCCGGTTGGTTTTGAATAATGATTTGGAACGAAGCATATCTTTCAACGGCGGGACAACGCTTGGCTGAAGGGGGAAAAAAATGGGGCAAGTGGCTGGCTCTTGCTTGGTTAGCGATTGCGGCTCACCCCGTTTTCTCGGCTGCGCCCGCTCCCCCGGCACCGCCCTGGCGCGCGGATCGCATTATTATCAAACCAAAGGACTCCCATGCCTCGCTGGCCCTGGCCGATTGGCGTGAACGTCATGGCCTGAAACTCCGACGGTCTTTCGAACAGATGGGCGGTTTGCAAGTGCTCCAACTCAAAGAGGGTATCCGGCTCGAAGAAGCACTTAAATCGTTGCGAGACAGTGGATTAGTGGAATTTGCCGAACCAGACTACCTGGTTCAGGCCGCAGTTGTGACGCCCAACGACCCGCGTTACCTGGACGGAACGCTTTGGAACCAGAACAACACCGGCCAGTCGGGCGGCACGGCGGACGCGGATGTGGACGCGCCGGAGGCCTGGGAGATTGCCACCTCCGCCAGCAATATCATTGTGGCGGTTATTGACAGCGGCATACGCCCCACCCATGAGGATTTGCAGGCGAACTTATGGGTCAACACCAAGGAAATTCCCGGCAATGGATTGGACGACGACGGTAATGGCGTAGCGGACGATGTTAATGGCATCAATGCGATAGATAGTCCGCGCTCGGGCAATGTGTTGGATGATCATGGCCACGGCACCCATGTGGCCGGCATCATCGGCGCGGTTGGCAACAATGGCTTGGGGGTCGCCGGCATCGCGTGGCGCGTGCAAATCCTTACGGGCAAATTCCTGGACTCGACCGGCAACGGCTACATCAGCGACGCGGTCGAGTGTTTCGATTACGCCCGGGCGCGAGGCGCCAAAATCATCAACGCCAGCTTTGGCTCCACCAGCTATTCCTCGGCGCTCTACCAGGCGGTCAGCGCCTGCCGCAGCGCCGGCATCATCGTGGTTTGCGCCGCCGGCAATGACGGAAATAACAACGATTCCATCGGTTATTATCCCGCCAATTTCGGTTATAATTCCATTTATTACAGCGCTCTGGACAACGTGGTATCGGTGGCGGCCACTGATCGCAACGATCAGCTTGCATACTTTTCCAACTACGGCTCCAACAATGTTCACCTGGCCGCCCCCGGCTACACCATTTACTCGACTTATTTTACCGGGGACAGCGCCTACACTTATCTGAGCGGCACTTCGATGGCCGCGCCGCATGTCGCCGGTTTGCTGGCCCTGATGCGCGTCCGGTTTCCGATCGAAAGCCATCAGCAATTGATCGCCCGCGCGCTGGAGGGCGCTGACCGGCTGCCCAACCTGGCCGGCAAATGCCGGACGGGCGCGCGCCTGAACTGCTACAACGCCTTGGCGAACTACCAAATCCTTTCCACCAACTACAACTGGATCACCCCTGCCAACGCCACCGCTTTCTCGCTGGGAGACAACGGCGTCAGCACCGCCGTTGATTTACCGTTTGTCTTCAATTTCTATGGCCGCAATTATTCACAGTTGTTTATTGGCGCCAACGGCTTGATCGGCTTTACCAACCAGGGGCTGGGTTCGGGGGCCAACGTGGACTTGGGCGCCACCAACGCCCCCCTTGCCGTCGTTTGCCCGCTTTGGGATGATCTAAATCCCGGCAGCGGCGCCATCACCTACGGAACCAACGGCGTCGCGCCGCAGCGCCAGGCGGTTATTACCTGGACCAATGTGCCGCGCAATTCCGCCACCCAAACCAAGCTCACTTTTCAAGCCGTTTTTGCGGAGAGTTCCCAGCAAATCCTGTTTCAGTATCTCGAAGTCCAGCCCAATCGCACTACCACGGGCGGCGGCGGTCGCAGCGCTACCGTGGGGCTTCGCAATCATGACGGCTCAAAAACCGCGCGCTTTCTTTACAATGGCTCGCCCTTCACCCTCACCAACCGGCAGGCGATGGTCTTTGTTCCCCTCGCCGCCGAAGTCATGGAAGTCTCACCGCCCGCCGGCCTGAGCGCCAGCGGCGTTACCGGCGGGCCATTCTCGCCGGACAGCCTCGCCTACACCCTCGCCAACTCGGGCAACACCGTTTTGAATTGGACGGCGACCAACACCCAACCTTGGCTTTCGCTTTCCGCCGCCGGCGGTCTCTTGCCGGTGGGGCAGGGGGTGGCCGTTACCGTCAGCCTAAACACCAACGCTCAACTGTTGCCGCCGGGAAATCATTTCGATACGGTGCTTTTCTACAACAACGGCAACACCAATCCCACGGCGGTGCGACAAGTCAATTTGACGGTTATCGGCACCAATGCCGCCCTGGCGGTGACACCCGAAAGCGGCATCAGTTCCAGCGGTTTTACGGGCGGCCCTTTCGCGCCCGCCAGCCAGTTATTCACGCTGCTCAACGTCGGCGATGCGACCATGAACTGGGCCATCCGAAAAAGCCAGCCTTGGCTTACTCTCTCCGCCACCAACGGCAACCTCGCGCCCGGCGGCAGTGTCGTGGTTGGCGCGCTGTTTAACTCTGCCGCTGGCGCTCTGCCCGCCGGCGATTACACTGACACCTTGGAATTTCTAAACCTTACGACCGGCAAAGGCGATACCACGAGGCCGGTGAGCCTTTCGGTGATCGAGCGTCCGGGAATTTTGGCGGTCGCCCCGGTGCATGGATTCCTTTCGGCGGGTGTGACCGGCGGTCCCTTTGATCCCGAGTCCCTGATATATACGCTGACGAACTCGGGCACGGGGCCTTTGACCTGGCAGGCGGTGGTCTCGCAGGCCTGGATCGAGCTTTCCGCCACCAACGGTTTCCTGAGCCCCGGCCAGACTACCAATGTCGTCGTCCGCCTCTCCGCGTCTGCCGCCGCCTTGACCCCGGAAACCTACTATGGCAAGGTGGACTTCCTGAATCTCAGCACCGGCGTCGGCAATGCCAGCCGCGCCGTCACCTTGCAGGTTTTTCCGCCGCCCGGTCTTTTGCAAGTAGCGCCAGCCACCAATGCCTTGAGCCTGACTGGCTTGGTGGGCGGACCTTTTTCCCTATCCAACCTGACTTTTACCGTCACCAACGCGGGCGGTTCCAACCTGCACTGGGCTGTGTTAGTCGGGGACGATTGGCTGACCGCCGTGCCGGCGGACGGCGAACTGGCCGCCGGCGCCGGCGCCGATGTTGTTTTGCAATTCAGCGACGCTTCCACCAGCCTGCCGGAGGGCGCCTTCACGAACCTCGTGAAGTTCGTGAATCTGGACACCGGCCAAACCGCGCTGGATTGCGAGGTGGTGCTGCGTCTGGACCACCAGGCTGCTTTGGAACTGGCGCATGAGCCGACGACAGAATTTGCCGGCGTCAGCGGCGGCCCTTTCACACCGGCCTCCGTCACCTGTCTGCTGAGCAATCGAGGCGTGGGACAAATGACTTGGCGCGTTGCAACCACCAACGCCTGGCTCGACATCAATCCCCCCCAAGGCGTGCTTGGTCCCGCTCAAGCGGTGGAGGTTATCCTGACACCGGGCGGCGAGGCCGGCCATTTGGCGCCTGGCGTGTATGAAAGCCAGGTGGATTTTATCAATGAATCCACCGGACAGGGCGACACCCATCGGTTTTTTTCGCTGCGGGTTTATCCGCTGCCCGGCGAACTGCTGGTTCTTGGAGAGACCAACCGGGTCAACTTCACGGGTTATGTGGGCGGCCCCATCCTGTCCACCAATCTGGCGTTGTTTTTAACCAATGCCGGCGGCTCTAATCTTCAATGGACAGCGGCCTCTGACGATGCTTGGCTGGGTGTCAGCGTTCAGGAGGGCCAACTGGCCGCCGGAGCGGCGACGAATCTAGTAGTTTTCTTGGAGGCCGGCGCCGCGCCTTTTTCCGCCGGCGTTTACTCCAACCGCCTGGTCGTATCTCAGGCTGGCGCAGGCGCGCGTTTCGAGTTGCTCGCCAAATTACAAATGTTGTCGCGCCCGGTGCTGGCCGCCTCGCTCGCGGCCATGAATGAAGGCCAATTCCAATTCTCGCTCGCGGGTGAGCCTGGCAAAGACTATGTATTGCAATGGTCGAGCAACTTGGTGGACTGGACGGCTTGGACCACCAACCAGACCGATGCCCAAGGGCTCATTCAGGTGGTTGACCAAGCCAATGCCCCGCAGAAGTATTATCGGGTGATGGTGGTGCCATAACGGCGCGGTTTCACCGCCGTCCCCAGACCGGCAAGCAGGCTGTTGGCGCCGGCTTTCGATGCCGTTGTTTCCAAGTGGCGCGTCTTTGCGGCCGAGTTTTTTCCGGCATTTGATAGCCGCTTTGATGGCGGGCCGCTTCCTGTCCAACTTCAAGGTGGCAACGATCCAGGTTAACCGCCGGCGATGGCAGGAATAATGCTCATTTCATCGCCGCTGACTAAAGGGGTCTGCTGGTTCTGCAAAAAGCGAATGTCCTCCTCGTTCACATATATATTGACGAACCGGCGGATCGCCCCCTGTTCGTCCAACAATCTCTCCCCCATTCCCGGGAATTGGGCTTGGAGCTTTTGCATCGCCTCCCCCACCGAGGCGGCCTCAATTTGCACTTGGTCCCTTCCATTGGTCAGTTTCCTCAACGGGGTGGGTATTCGCACTGTAATTGCCATGCTCGTTTTTCTTCGTTTCAAATAATTAGCCGTTGCGGCAAGGATTCGCCACTTGTTTGTATGGGTTTTCTCATTTCGCCCTTACGTTATTAAATCCTCGCCAACCCAGCATCCAGCCGCCGACTTTTGCCTAGGTTAGCATTTCTTGGCCATCATGTGGCAATTTTGAGATATTTTTACCACGGCATGGAACATGCTGCTACAGGTTAATATGCGGCGCGAACTGCAATTAATGGTGGTAGAGGATGGCCGGTGGGAGGCTTTTCCCGTGAGGTTTGTTTCCCGCCGCTTCCTGTTGCAAAGGCTGGCCTTGCGTCGAATGTTCAGCCATCGGGCTGAGCTGGTGCAGGTGGTGGAACAACTGGTTGGTGACCGGACGGAGTCCTGGGCACTGACACATTGTGCGCGCCAAAGTGGCTCATGCAGGCCCATGGTCTCCGCCAGGAAACCAGGTGAAAGGCTTGTCACTAAAATCAAGATAAACTACTGCGCTCCAACCGAATTTGAAATTCCTTTGGTGCAAAACTGAGCCGTCGCCGTGGCCTAACAGGGCCATGACCGGCCTGCGTTTTGCGCTGCAGAATAGGCGGTCTTTCAACCGCCAATCAGAGCTTGGTATTGGTCGGGAGATAGGAGATTTGACAATTCTGCGGGATTGACGGGCTTGATTTTGAAGAACCAACCGGCGCCATAGGGGTCGCTGTTGACCAGCGCGGGATTGTCAACCACTTGCTGATTGGTGGCCACGACGCTGCCCGCCAGGGGCGAATAAATGTCACTGGCGGTTTTAACCGATTCGACCACCGCACATGCCTCACCGGCCGCCAATTGGCGTCCGGGCGCGGGCAATTCCACAAAAACCACGTCCGTCAGCTCGTGCTGGGCATGGTCGGTAATGCCAATCACCAGGAGGTCGCCTTCGGCCTTTACCCATTCATGGGATTGAGTGTATTTAAGATTGGTGGGGACGTTTGCGCTCATGGCCTTTCCTGTTGGTAGATCGTCACTTGTTGTTGGTTTCCACGTTCAAGACGGACTTGTTTTAATGGCCAGCCGCGGCGTGTCAATCCGAAACACCGCGAATATTGCAACACTTGCGCCGCGGACGCTGGCTTGGTAGCCTCCCGGGTCATGCGGAAGGCTGATGCCGCGCGTTCGCCCGACGGGAACGAATGGCGGGGGAAAACCGCGGCGCCGCCAACCGGAAAGATGAAATTGGTGCTGGCCATATTGGCGGGATTACTGACCGGCGTGATGGGATACACGTTCTGGTATGGCCAGGGTTTTTCTTATTTGTCCAACGACCCGGCGGCCTGCAAGAACTGCCACATAATGAACGAGCAGTATGACGGCTGGCTCAAGGGCAGCCATCATGCGGCGGCCACTTGCAACGACTGCCACACCCCGCACGCCTTGATTCCCAAGTATGTCACCAAAGCCGAAAACGGCTTCTGGCACTCGAAGGGGTTCACGTTTCAGGATTTCCACGAGCCGATTCGCATTCGGCCGCACAACAAAGCCGTATTGAACCGCAACTGCCTGAACTGCCACCAGGAGTTGGTCAGCGAGGTTATCGTCACGCACGGACATGACGAAAGCCGGCTCGATTGCATCCGCTGCCACGCCACTGTTGGACATCGTCCCACCCGTTAATTTTATGAAAGCCATCAATCTTCGCTACCTCATTGCCGCAGCCATCGCCGGGCTGGCCATCGTGGGGGTGTTGTTGCTGCGCGAAAACATCGCCCAGCGCAAAGCCGAGGCCAGGCACACGGTCTTCCGCGTCGTCGAACTGACCGAGCGGACCACCGACCCGGCCGAGTGGGGCAAAAACTTCCCGCGCCAATACGACCACTACCGGCGCACGGTGGACATGGAGCGCACCCGCTATGGCGGCAGCGAGGCCGATCCCAGCGCCATCGGCGAGCACGGGGTCCGCAAGACCGTCAGCAAAATCGAGCAGGACCCCCGCCTCAAAATCATGTGGGACGGTTATGCCTTCGCGATTGATTTCCGCGAGGAACGCGGCCACGCTTACATGCTGCACGATCAGCGGGAGACGGATCGCGTGCTCAAGCGTCCCCAGGTCGGCGCCTGTCTGCATTGCCACGCCTCCACCACTGTCGCCTATCGCCAGGCCGGCTTGGATGCCGGCGCGCCCGGCAAACTCGATGATCCGTTGCTGAGCCCGTCCGGCATGGCTCAATTGATGAAAGGCTTTCCCATCGTGTCCGCCGAGCCTTACTCGAATGCCACCAAACGTGTCGAGCACCCGGTCACCTGCCTCGATTGCCACGACCCGCAGTCCCTCCAACTCCGCATCACCCGGCCCGGCCTGATCAACGGTCTGGCCGCGCTGGCCGCCAGCGAGGACACGTTGCCCCATTTGCCTTCGATCGAAAAATGGCGCCAGGGTGACCGCAAAATCCCCTACGACGCCAATAAGCTGGCCAACCGCCAGGAGCTTCGCTCCCTTGTCTGCGCCCAATGCCATGTCGAGTATTACTGCGCCTCCAAGGCCACGCTTTTCTTCCCTTGGGACAAGGGCCTCAAGGCCGAACAGATGGAAGCCGTCTATGCCGAATACAAATTCCCCGACGGCAGCGCTTTTGCCGACTGGAAACACAAACGCACCGGCGCCGACGTCATCAAAGTGCAGCATCCGGAATTCGAGCTGTGGAGCCAGGGCATCCACGCCCGTTCCGGCGTCGCCTGCGCCGATTGCCACATGCCTTATCTGCGGGAAGGCGCGATGAAGATCAGCGACCACCACGTCCGCAGCCCCCTGCTCAATGTCTCCCGCTCGTGCCAGGTCTGCCACCGCAGCAGCGAGGCGGAGATCACGGACCGCGTCGCCGTCATCCAGGAGCGCACCAAAAAGCTGATGGACCGCGCTCTGGACGCCGTTGTCGGCCTGATTGCCGCCTTGGAACAGGCCCAAAAGACCGGTGCGACCGACGATCAACTCCGCCAGGCCCGCCTGCTCCAGCGCCAGGCACAATACCGGGTGGACTTCGTCAACGCCGAGAATTCGATGGGCTTTCATGCGCCCCAGGAAGCCGCCCGTCTGCTCGGCGAAGCCATTGACTACGCCCGCCAGGGCGAAATCCTCCTGGCCAAACCCCGCCCCTGAAATTCGCCGGCGCCCGAGGCGGTATCAAGGAAAAGCGCCTGTGAAGGCGCTTGCGTATTGGCGGACGGTCTGCCTGCGCAAAGGCAGCCCGGCGCCGGGTTCGAGGGGGGCGAACGAAGACGGCGCTTTGGGCTTGCCTGGGAGATCATCGAGCGCAAGAAAGTCTTCGTGGACAAAGCGGCGCTACGCTCCTTCTTCCCCCCCCTTGCGCCGCACTCCAAGACCTTGCGGACTTTCCTGCCGCTTGGGCTCCTCGCCCCGGCGCCCCCTCTCCCCGGCGTTTATTCCCCTGCTCCCATTCCTCTGCCCTTCCGACGCGCGCAGATCAAGTGATCAATCCCTTTTTGCGCAGCATTTCCTCCATCGCTTTGTCCATAAGGATGTCGGCAAGGCGTTTGGTGGTTTCGTCCAGGACGGCGTTGGCGGCCTTGAGCTTTTGTGGGTCGCCCACCTTGGTTTGGGGCTCCTCGGTGGACAGCGCTTCCTCCACGCGGGCGAGCGCCTGCTCCACTTCGCGGCGGTAAGCGTCGTCCAACTCGGCCGCGCATTCGGCCAGGCCCTTGCGCGTGGCGGCGAGGGTTTCCCCGGCCTTGATTTTCGCCTCGATCCATTGCCGCGCCCGCAGGTCGTCGAAGGCGTGCTCGACCGATTCCTCGACCATCTTCTGCACTTCGGCATCGTTGACGTCCACCACCGACTTGATGTCCACCACCTTTTGCTCGCCGGTTTTGACGTTGCGCGCCAGGACATGCAGGATGCCGTCGGCGTCAATCTCGAACTGCACGCCGACGCGCGGCACGCCTTTGGGTGCGGGCTCGAACTCGAGCTCGAACCGGCCCAGGCTCCAATTGTCCTTGGCGCGCTCGCGTTCGCCTTGGAGCACGTGGATGAGCATCGAGCGCTGGTTGGCAACGGCGGTGGTGAACATTTCGCCGGCCTTGATGGGGATGGTGCTGTTGCGCGGGATGATCACGTTCATCAGCCCGCCAAACGTCTCGATGCCCAGCGAGAGCGGCGTCACGTCCAGTAGCAGCACGCTGCGGAAGCCGCCGCTGAGGATTTCGGCCTGGATGGCCGCGCCGAGGGCCACCGCTTCATCCGGGTTTTGCGAGGTGTTGAGCTGCGGGCCTTTGGTCTCGTGGAAATCGCTGCCCAGCCGAATGTCGCCGCGCTGCTCCTCGAACTCGGCGCAGCCGAACCATTCCGCGACGAGCCGCCGGACCAGCGGCATGCGCGTCTGCCCGCCCACCAGGATCACCTGGTCCAAATCCTTGGCCGCCAATTTGGCGTCCGCCAGCGAGCGCAGGCAATGCTGGCGGGTGCGCTCGATGATGTCGCGCGTCAGCCGCTCCAGTTCCTCGCGCGTCAACAGGTATTGGAAACTGAATTGGGGTGTCAGGAACGGCAGGGCCACCTCCACCTGAGTTTCACTGGAAAGGCGAATTTTGGCGCGCTCGGCCGCCTCGCGCAGGCGCGACATGACCACCAGGTCCTGCGCCGGATCGGGCCCGCCCTGCTCCTTGATTTTGGCGGCGAGAAACTCCGTCAGGCGCTTGTCTAGGTCGTCGCCGCCCAGGCGGGTGTTGCCATTGGTGGAAAGCACCTGAAAGACGCCGTTGTTCAATTCGAGGATGGACAGGTCAAACGTGCCGCCGCCCAGATCATACACCGCCAGGCGGGCTTTCTCCTTGAGCTTGTCGAGCCCGTAGGCCAGGGCGGCCGCGGTCGGCTCGTTAACGATGCGCTCGACGGTGAACCCGGCCAGCTCACCGGCTTTCTTGGTCGCGTTGCGCTGGGCGTCGTTAAAATACGCCGGCACCGTGATAACCGCGCGGTTGACTTCCTCCCCCAGCGCCGCCTCCGCCACCGCCTTGAGCGTTTTCAGGATTTCCGCCGAAATTTCCTCCGGCGTCCATGGCCGGCCGTGCAATTCAACAGTCACCGGCCCCGCGCCCTCGCCCTTGACGGGATAGGTGACCACCATTTCCTCGCGCGGGATTTCCGCGCCGCGCCGGCCCATGAAACGTTTGATGGAATAGACCGTTTCCGCCGGCTTGATGACGCGCACCCGGTTCGCCTGGTGGCCCACCACCGGCGCCGCATCCGGCCCCGGCACATGCACCACCGACGGCGTCAAGCGCCGCCCCTCGGCGTCGGCGATGACATAGGGAATGCCCGAATCCACCACCGCCACCAGCGAGTTGGTGGTGCCCAAATCTATGCCCACGATCTTGCTCATAAGCTTCAAATGCCCCGCCATTTTAGCACTGGCTGCCGGCCTTTGAAAATTCCCGAATGTCGCGAAAAGTCGAGGATCTCGCGACGCGTTTGCATTTTTTCTTTCAATGGACCGGCGGCGTGCTTCATTCTGCCGGCATGGAAGGCATTTCCGCAGAAGCCCTGGATCGCTGGGCCAACCAGGCCCTGAATGAAGATGCCGGCCCCGGCGATGTCACCACCCTGGCGCTCGTGCCCAAGAACGCCCGCGCCCGCGCCCGGATGGTGGCGCGCGAGGCGCTGGTGCCTGCCGGCTTGGAACTGGCCGCCGCCGTCTTTCGCGCCAGTGATCCCCGGCTGCGCATCCGCTGGCTGGCCACGGACGGACAGCGCGTCGCCAAGGGCGCCGCCTTGCTGGAGGTCAGCGGGCGGGCGCGGGGCATTTTGACCGGCGAACGGGTCGCGCTGAATTACGTTCAGCGGCTCTCCGGGGTGGCCACCCTCGCCGCGCAATACGTTGCCGCGGTGCGCGGCACCGGGGTGGAAATCCTGGACACCCGCAAGACCACGCCCGGTTGGCGGCTGCTGGAAAAATACGCCGCCGCCTGCGGCGGGGCGCGCAACCATCGCCGCGGCTTGTATGACCTGGTGCTGATCAAGGACAATCACCTGGCCGCCTTGCGCGACGCGAAGCCCAACGCCGTGGCAGCGGCGGTGAGACGAGCCCGCCGCCAGTATCCCGATCTTAAGGTCGAGGTGGAAGCCGACACCCTCCTGCAAGCCCGTCAGGCGGTCGAGGCGGGCGCGGACATTGTTCTCCTCGACAACATGACCCTGGCGGAAATGCGGACCGCGGTGAAGATGATCCGCGGACGCGCCCGTGTCGAGGCCAGCGGCGGAGTCACCCTCGAGCGGGCGCGGGCCATCGCGCAAACCGGCGTGGATTGCATTTCGGTCGGCGCCCTGACCCACTCGGCTCGCGCGATGGACATCGGCCTGGATTTTATCGCTTGAGGAAAATTCCCATGAAAGAGCCGACCAACATTGACGCCGAAATTCTGCGGGCGCTGCGCCAAGCGCCCGAGGGAACCGTCTCCGGCGCGGACCTGGCCCAGCGCCTGGCGATGACCCGCGCCGCCGTCTGGGCGCGCATCGAGGCCCTGCGCCGTCTCGGCTTCGACATCGAGGCGAGTCCGCACAAGGGCTACCGTCTCCTTGGCGCCCCGAACCGGCTGTTCGCCGACGATCTGTTGGCGCGGCTGCCCAAAACGCGCGTGGTGGGGCGGGCCATCCAGGTCTTCGAGGAAACCAATTCCACCAACGATCTGGTGGATCGTCTCGCCCGCGACGGCGTCGCCGAGGGCATGGTGATATTCGCCGAGGCCCAGACGCGCGGGCGCGGCCGCTTGGGTCGCGCCTGGGTGTCCCCCAAGGGCCAGGGGCTCTGGATGTCCGCTCTGCTCCGTCCCGCCCTGCCGCCGCAATCCGCCACCCGGCTCACCATTGCCGCCGCCACCGCGCTCGCCCGCGCCATTCGCCAGCAAACCGGCCTGGCGCCCGAAATTAAGTGGCCCAACGACATCCTTCTTAAGGGCCGCAAGGTCGCCGGCATTCTCACCGAGCTCGGCGCCGAGCTGGAGAAAATTAAATACGCGGTCATCGGCATCGGGCTGAACGTCAACCAGGCCGCCAATGACTTTCCCCCCGAACTCCGCCGTCTCGCCACCTCGCTGCGGTTGGAAAAGGGCCGGGTCATTCAGCGCCCCGCGCTGGCGGCGGCTATCCTGGAGGAGCTGGACAAGGATTACCACCGCGTCCTTCACGGCGACTTTGAAGCGCTGGCCGACGAATGGGAACGTCAGTGCGCCACCCTCGGCCAGCGCATCAGCATCCACGTTGGCGACCGCGTCATCAGCGGCCGCGCCGAATCCTTGGACGCCGACGGCGCCTTGCTGCTGCGGGCGCATCACGGCCATCTCGAACGCATCATCGGCGGTGACATCACCGTGGACAAATGATCCTGCTCTGCGACATCGGCAACACGCACACGCATCTTGGCTTGGCGAGCCGCGGCTCGGTGACGCGCCACTGGGACGTCCCCACCGCCGACTGGTTCTCCGGCCGGGGCGCGGCGGCGTTGAAGCGCCTGCTAAAGAACAAAACCGTCACCGGCGCCAGCGTCTGCAGCGTCGTGCCCAAAGCCACGCCCCGTCTGACCGCCGTCATCCGCCAGGGCTGGGAAGTCACGCCCCTGGTTTTAACCGCCGCCAACACGCGCGGCGTCGGCATCCGCTATCCCCGGCCCGGCACGATCGGCCCCGACCGCCTCGCCAACGCCATCGCCGCCAACCAGCTCTTCGGGCCGCCGGCCGTCGTTGTGGACTTCGGCACCGCCGTCACCTTCGACGTGCTCGACCGCCGCGGCGACTACGTCGGCGGCATCATCGCCCCGGGCCTCTCCGTGATGACCGATTATTTGCATGAAAAGACCGCGCTGCTGCCGCGCATCAAAATCCGCGACACCGCCAAGGTGGTCGGCAAGAACACGCGCGAGGCGATGCTCATTGGCGCGGTGCACGGCTACCGCGGGCTGGTGCGCGGGCTGCTCGCCGAACTGCGGCGCGAGCTGGGCGCGCCCCGGCTGCGCGTCATTGCCACCGGTGGCTACGCCCGCCTGATGGCCGCCGGCCTGCCTGAGATCACCGATGTCGCCCCCGAACTGACGCTCGAGGGTCTTCGCCTCCTTTGGCTCGCCCATCAGCACGCGGACGGCCGGCCCGGAAAATTCTAGGATTTCCCCCCGCTTTCTGGCATCGTCGTCCCCCTGATGAATCGGATTGACGCAAGATTCGCCCGGCTCCGCGAGCAGCGCCAGAAGGGCTTGGTGATTTACATCGGCGCGGGCGACCCGCACCTCGAGGCCACCCGCCAACTGGCGCTGGCCTTCGACCGCGCCGGCGTGGACGTCCTCGAACTGGGCGTCCCCTTCAGCGATCCCCTGGCCGACGGCCTTGTCAACCAGCTCGCCGCCCAGCGCGGCCTCGACTCCGGCACCACCCCGCAGGGCGTGCTCGACACCGTCGCTGCCCTCCGCCGCGATTCCCAGATACCCATCGTCCTCTACATCTATTTCAATCTCATCCACCGGTTCGGTTTGGCAGAATTCATCGCCGCCGCCGCCCGCGCTGGCGTGGACGGCCTGCTGGTGCTCGACCTCCCCCCGGAAGAAGCCGCCGCCTACGAATCGCTCATGCGCCAGCACGGCCTCTGCAACATCTACCTCGTCGCCCCCACCACCCCAGAGGACCGCGTCGAACTCATCGCCCGTCGCGCCGCCGGTTTCATCTACTACGTCTCCCGCGAGGGCGTCACCGGCATGCAATCCAGCGTCAGCGCCAACCTCGGCGCGATGACCGCCCGCCTGCGCGCGCACACCGCGATGCCCATCGCCGTGGGCTTCGGCGTCTCCAACCCGGACCAGGCCCGCCAGGTCGCGCAATGCGCCGACGCCGTCGTCATCGGCAGCGCCGTCGTCAACCAGATCGCCAAGCACGGCCAGTCCCCGCAAATGGTTTCCCTCGTCGCCGAATCCGTCCGCCAATTCGCCCAAGCCATCAAAGACCGGCCAGCTCTCCCTTAGGGAGAGGGAGACGCGTTCGGCGGCGCTCGTTGCACCCGGGCGCCTTGTTTTTACGCGGCGCCGGCTGCAATTTTTCCCTCTCCCCGAGGGAGAGGGACCAAGGGTGAGGGGAAACGCGGCTCCCGAACCTCAAGCGGCGTCCTCCGCGTCTGCGCGCACGTCAGCCGCGGCGCGCGGGGCCTCGCGCCAGCGTCATGGAGTGCGCCAGTCCTCTGGCGCTTTGGCTTGGCAAGACGGCTGTGCGTCGCCATCGCGGCGTTCTTCGTTGAAGTTACCCAGGCGGTCAAAGCGGCAGAGGACTACCGTGCTCCAAGACCTCGCGGAATTTGCCGGGCGCGGCGCGGGGGTTAGCCCAAGGTGTGGCGCAGGCTTCCAGCCTGCTGCCTGCCCGCCGCCAGGCAGGCGGGTAATGCCGACTTACAGTCGGCAGACGGTCCGCTAACGGCGGCGTGCGCAATCAAGGAAGCCCTGCGGATTGGAAATCCGCGACACGGCAGACTGGAAGTCTGCGGCACAAGGCCCATCGTAGTTACGTTGGGCGCATCGGCATTCGTTGGCGCGGTTCCCCCTCACCCCCCTCTCCCTTAGGGAGAGGGAGACGCGTTCGGCGGCCTTCGTTGTACCCGGGCGCCTTGTTTTCACGCTGCGCCGGCTGCAATTTTTCCCTCTCCCCGAGGGAGAGGGACCAAGTGCGGCGGACGAGCCTCGGCACGCGGCTTGGGCTCGCCAAGGCGGCACGGTCGTGCTAAGGGTTATCGTCATGCCGGGTTTATTGCTTCAACGAGCCGGGGGCCGCCAGCGGGCGGGTTTGGCGGGTCTGCGTTGCTGGCGGCGGCGCATGGCCGCAGGAGGGCTGGCGTTGCTGGGGTGCCTGCCCAGCGCCGCGCAGACGCCCACCCTGACCGTCAACGGCGTCAGCGCCGATTACACCACCACCCGCGTTTTCTTGGACGAAACGCGCGGGGAAAGCCAGCCATTGCAGATCGCGCTCTCCTTCGCCGGCGTGGAGGTCACCAACGCGCAGGTTTACTCGAATCTCAACCGCCGCGACCGCGCGGCCCTGGACGCCGACGGCGACGGCGCACCTGACGGCATCCGGCCGCCCTCGGGCGACCTGGTGGGAACGAACGACGCGCATTATTATCGCGCCTACCCGATGCAGGCCACCGCGCCTGGTGTGTTCCAGGTTGATCTGGCGGCTCAGAAAACCGGCGCTTACCGGCTGACCGCGCGCTGGCAGCAGGCGGGCGTCTCCGGCTGGGTTTACTATTCCAGCGGCGGCCGCCGGGATCACGCGGTGGTGGTGTCGCCGCGGAGCGCGCGCGAGATGGTGATGTATGAACTGAACGCAATGAGCGTCGAGGCCAGCGGCACGCTCAGCGAGCAGCGCAGCACCTTTGCCGATTTGCACGACGCCCCCGGCGCCGTCCACGCCAACCGCTGGAACCTGGATTATGTCCGCAACCTGGGTGCAAACTGGCTCTGGTTCCAGCCGATCCACCCGCCGGGCATTGCCGGACGCCAGACCGATCCCGACACCGGCCAGCCGTTCGAGGTCGGCAGCCCCTACGCCGTGAAAAATTTCTTCGAGGTCGCGCCGCTCCTCGGCCGGGGCAACACGCGAGCGGCGGCGCTCGCCGAATTCACCAACTTCGTCGCCGCCGCGGACGCTGTGGGCGTGCGCGTTATGCTCGACGCGCCGTTCAACCACACGGCTTACGACGCCGAGCTGGCCGCGTTGGGCGCGAGCCTCTTCGCCCCGGGCGCCAGCGCCGCCGAGGAAATCCGCAACCGCGAGGCACGCTTCTTCGCGCGCTCGGGCGATTACTGCGCGCGCGCCAGCAGCGCCGCCAACATCGCAGTCGCGCCCGACCGCGGCGATTTTGGGAAGTTTGCGGACACTTACGAAGTCTTCTTCGGACGCTACGCCGCGCTGGTCTGCCAAAATCCCGCCGACAACCTCAATTACCTCAGCGAGGCGGATTGGTTCGACACTTCCGAGGCCACAGGGCATTTCGATGTCATCACGCGCAACGTCTGGCAATACTTCGCGGCCTATGTGCCGTTCTGGCTGGACCAGACCGGCTGTCCCACGGGCACTCCGTCCGGCGAGTCGTTCAAAGGCATTGACGGCCTGCGTTGCGATTTCGCGCAGGGCCTGCCGCCCCAGGCCTGGGAATACATCGTCAACGTCGCCAAAAGCCGCAAATGGGATTTTATTTTTATGGCCGAATCGCTCGATGGCGGTCCGGTGACGCGCCGCTCGGCGCGGCATTTCGACGTGCTCAACGAGAACATCCTGTTTGCTCTCAAGAGCGCCGGCAGCGCCGCCGATTACCGAGCGATCTACGAGCAGCGGCGCGCCGACTACGGGCTCGCGCCGGTGCTGCTTAATACGACTTCGCACGACGAGGAGAATTACTCCGATCCCTGGCAGGCGCTGGTCCGCTACGCCGCCAACGCGCTGCACGACGGCGTGCCGATGATTTTCCAGGGGCAGGAGCTGGGCATCTCCACCACCTACGGCTTCGACCGCTACGAGCTGAACTTCGGCAAGCAGATCCCGCACTTCAAGAAGTTCAACTCGATGGCCCCCATCTGGAACAACAGCGACTACGGGCTCGACCAGCTTTACCCTGTCTATGCGGCGTTGAACCGCGCGCGCCTCGCCAGCCCCGCCTTGCGCGGGCCGAACCGCTATTATCTTAACCAGCAAGGCGGTGGCATCCACCCGACAATCCTGGCCGCCGCCAAATACGAGCAGGCCGGCGCCTCGCCCGCCGCCAACGACGTGGTGCTGGCGTTCGTGAATCTTGATCGCAACAGCGCGCCTGTGGGCACGTTCCAGCTCGGCGTCACCCAGGGCGGCAGCAATCTCTTTGGCCTCAAGCCCGGGCGCTTATACCAAGTGAAAAACCTTGCCGCCTACACCGCGCTGGATTCCGCGCGCAACCAGCAATTCCTGTGGGGTACCGCCAAGACCGGCGCGGATTTGATCGCCAACGGCCTTTACGTCGCGCTGAACCGCGTGCCCCAGAGCAACGGCGAATGGGGCTCCGCGCCCTACGAAGCGCAATTTCTCAAGCTGCTCGATGTCACGCCGCCCCCCGCGCCTGAACGCCCCGCCGCCGACAAAGCCTACGCTCTCAGCAATCGCGTCGAATTCTTTTGGCCGGCGGTCTCCGACGGCGAAGGCGGGGCTATCACCTACCTGTTGACAGTCGGCACCAGCGCTGGCGCGGGCGATGTGTTGGCCACCAATGTCGGCGGGGTCACGCGCTTCGCCGTGGGCGGCGTCCCTGGACAGACGCTCTACGCCGTCGTGCGCGCGGTGAACGCCGCCGGCATTCAGGGGCCCGCCAGCCCGGCCAGCGCGGGTGTGCGCCTGTTGGCGGGGGATGCGGATGATGACGCCGACGGCGCCCTTAATTGGCAGGAGGATATCGCCGGCACCGATCCCCTCGATCCACAATCGGTGCTGCGCGTCCGTCAGCTTTCCGGCGGCGGCCGCGAACTGCAATGGCCCAGCGTCGCCGGCCGCGTGTATGCCGTCTGGGCCGCGACCGATTTGTCCGCGCCCTTTATCCAAATCTCCCCGCCTTTACCCGCCACCGCCGAAACCACCGCCTTTACTGACACCAACGCCGCCTTGGCCCGCCGCTTCTACCGCCTCGCTGTTCAGCCTTAAGCCGCGGCAGCGCGGTTTCGCGCCGCCGGCTTGCAAAGGGGGACGGGATGTGGCAGGTTGGCGGCCATGAAAATGCCCGGACAGTTTAATCAGTTTATACCCGCGACTTTCAACATCAATCGCCGGCGCTTCCTGCAATCGGCCTCGGCGTCGCTGGCCATTTCGGCCCTGGGGGCGGAAGGATTGGATTTGATCAATCAAAAGCCCAAGCGCGCCGGGTTGATCGGCACAGGCTGGTATGGGAAGAGCGATCTGTTCCGGCTGATCCAGGTGGCGCCCGTGGAGGTGGTGTCGCTGTGCGACGTGGACCGGAACTTGTTGGCGGAGGCGGCGCAGATGGTGGCGCAGCGGCAAAAATCGAAGAAGGTCCCGCGCACCTTTGGCGACTGGCGGCAGATGCTGCGGGAGAAAGACCTGGATTTGGTGCTGATCGGCACGCCGGACCACTGGCACGCGCTGCAAATGATCGCGGCGGTCGAGGCCGGGGCCGATGTTTACGTGCAAAAGCCGATCAGCGTGGACGTGCGGGAAGGCGAGGCGATGCTGGCCGCCGCGCGCCGGCACCGGCGCGTGGTGCAGGTGGGCACGCAGCGCAAAAGCACGCCGCACTTGGTCGAGGCCAAAAAACGATTCGTCGAGACGGGCCTGCTGGGCAAGGTGGCGCACGCCGAGATTTGCTGCTATTACCACATGCGGGCCAACGGCAACCCGCCGGTCGTGCCGGTCCCCGATTTCCTGGATTACGAGATGTGGACCGGGCCCGCGCCGCTGCGGCCCTACGACGGGATTCCGCACAAACGCTGGTGGCGCACGTTCATGGAATACGGCAACGGCATCGTGGGCGACATGTGCATTCATATGCTCGACACCGTCCGGTGGATGCTGGGCCTGGGCTGGCCCCGGCGGATCAGTTCCAGCGGCGGCATCTTTGTGCAGAAAGAGGGCAAATCAAACATCACCGACACCCAAACGGCGACTTTCGAATACGAGGACCTGACGATCGTGTGGCAACATCGCTCCTGGGGCGCGCCGCCCGATCCCAAGTATCCGTGGGCGCTGACCCTGTTTGGCGAGAACGGCACGCTCAAGGCCAGCGTCACCAGTTGTGATTTTATTCCCCGGGGCAAAGGCGAAACGGTGCATCTGGATTGCCTCTTTGAGCGGGAGCAATTTCCCGAGGACGTCACCGAAAAGGACATCGAGCTGCACGCCGCGCCCGCCACCCGGCGGCATCTGCTTGACTGGCTGGCGGCCATCGAGAAACGCGGCCGGCCTGTGGCCGACATCGAGGAGGGGCACATCTCGACCGCGAGCTGCATTTTGGCCAATCTTTCCCTACAACTGGGCCGCCCGTTGGTTTATGACCCGCAAAAACAGGTCGTTGCCGGTGACGCGCAGGCCACCGCGCTGCTGCGGCGGCCATATCGCGCGCCCTGGACCCATCCGGCATCGGCGGCTTAACCCCCAAAAAAGGCCATGAAATCCAACCACCCATTAGGGATGCGCCGGCCAGTTGGCGGCTTGAGCCGGCGCGCCTTGTTACGACGGAGCGCCGCCGGCCTGCTGGCCTTGGGACTGTGGCCGGGCGCCTGGCGCGCGGAAGGAGAAAACCAAGGGGAAGACTTCAGTTTCATCGCCGTCAACGATCTGCATTATATTGACGAGCAATGCGGGGCCTGGTTGCGGACAGTTGTCGCCAAAATGAAGGAGTGCTCCCCCAAGCCGGAGCTTTGCCTGGTGTCCGGGGATTTCACGGACCACGGCACCGCCGGGGAATTGCTGGCCACCCGCGAGATTTTCAAGGAATTGGGCGTGCCGATTCTCGGGGTCATCGGCAACCACGATTGGCGGGCGCAGAACGATCGCCAGCCCTACGAGGAGGTGTTTCCGAACCGCCTCAATTACCGCCATGACCACCGCGGCTGGCAGTTCCTCGGACTCGACACCACCGACGGCCTCAAGGCCAAAAACACGCGCATCCCCGAAGCCACCCTCCAATGGGTGGACGCGGAATTGCCCAAGCTCGATAAACAGCGCCCCACAGTCTTGATTTCCCATTTTCCGCTGGGCGCCAAGGTGACCAACCGCCCCCTCAACGCGGACGAACTGCTCGACCGCTTCAAGGAGCACAACCTGCGCGCCGCGTTTTGCGGCCATTACCATGCCTTCACCGAAGTCATGGTGCGCGACGCGGCGATCACCACCAACAAATGCTGCTCGCTGAAGAAAAACAATCACGACAAAACCCGTGAGAAAGGGTTCTTCTTCTGCCAGGCCAAGGCCGGCAAAATCGAGCGGATCTTTGTCGAGACGCCTCTGCCGGCGGCGCCGTAGCCCGACGATTTGCCTTTGGCGCCGCCCGGGCTTGCTTAGCGCTTTTTTATCGCTTTGACAAAAGCCATGATCCGCCTATAGTCGCCTCACTTATGAAAAAACTTGCTTTATGGTGGTCCCTCGGGCTTGCGGCGGCGGTGCTCGTAGCCGGCTGCGGCGGCGGTAAAATTAACACCGCCAAACTTGAGCAGGGTTTTGCGGCCGCCGAGGCGCCGGTCAAAACCGACGTGCAAAAAGCGGTGGAATTAATCAAAGCCCAGGATTATGCGGGCGCGGTGGCGCAATTGCAGAAGGTGGCGGCGCGGGCCAAACTCACGCCCGAACAGCGTCAGGTCATCAAGGAAACCATCGAACTGGTGCAGCAGAAAATTGCCGAAGGCGCCAACAAATCCGTGGAAAAAGCCGCCGAAAAAGCCAACAAAACGTTGGACGATCTGAAGAAATAATTGCCATGAGCCAAGCCAAAGGCGGTACCGGTTACGCGGGGGCGAAACACAAGTGGAACTTTTTCCGCGCCGGCGGCCTGGACCAGGTCAGCCTGAGCACGGGCGAAGATTTAATTCACCTGGAGCAGTTGGACCAGAAACTCTGGGTGGCGCTCGCCTGTCCCACCCGCGGCATCGAGTTTGACCCCAAAACCCTCGACCTAATAGACACGGACAAGGACGGACGGGTCCGGGTTCCGGAGGTGCTGGCGGCGGTGCGCTGGGCGACGGGCCTGTTGAAAAATCCCGGCGACTTGCTCAAAGGGGGCGACCTGCCGCTCAGCGCCATTAACGAGCAAACCGAGGAGGGCGCCAAAGTGCTGGCGGCGGCCCGGCAAATCCTGGCCAATTTGGGCAAGCCGGATAGCACGGTGGTTTCCGTGGCCGACACCACCGACACGGTTAAAATTTTCGCCCAAACCAAATTCAACGGCGACGGAATTGTGCCGTCCGAATCCGCGGGCGATGCCGAAACCAGGCAGTTGATCGCCGACATCATGGCCACCGTTGGGTCGAAACCCGACCGCAGCGGGTTGGCTGGGGTCAACCAGGAACTGACAGACCGGTTTTTCCAGGAAGCCCAAGCCTACGCGGATTGGACCAAGAAGGGCGAGGCGCCGGAAGTTTTGCCGCTGGCGGGCAACACCGCCGCCGCCGTCGAGGCCATTAAGGCGGTTCGGAGCAAAATCAACGATTACTTTGCCCGGTGCCGGCTGGCCGCCTTTGACGCTCGCGCCACCGCCCACTTGAACCGGGCGGAGGCGGAGTATGTCGCCCTGGCCGCCAAGAACCTGGCCGGATTTGGCGAGGAGATAGCGGCCTTGCCGTTGGCGCAAGTGGACGCCGGGCGGCCCCTGCCGCTGGACCAGCGGATAAATCCGGCCTGGATCGGGCCTGTTTCGGCCTTGCGCGCTTTTGCCGTGGCGCCGGTGCTGGGTCCCGATAAGGTCGAGATCACCGAGACGGATTGGCAGTTGTTGCAGCAAAAATTTGCCGCCTATGAGACTTGGCAGGCGGGCAAACAAGGCGCGGCGGTCGAGAAATTGGGGCTGGCGCGGGTACAAGCGGTGCTGACTGGCCAGGGACGGAAGGCCATCGCCCAATTAATCGCGCAAGACCTGGCGCTGGCGCCCGAATTTGCCGAAATCAACACCGTGGACAAATTGGCCCGCCTCTATCGCGACCTCCGCACGCTGTTGGTCAATTTTGTCGCGTTCAATGATTTTTACAGCGCCCGGGAAAAGGCCATTTTCCAAGCCGGAACCCTTTACCTGGACACCCGCGGTTGCGACCTCTGCCTGGCGGTCGAAGACATCGGCAAGCATTCCGCCATGGCCGGGCTGGCCGGTGTTTACATCGCCTATTGTGAATGCACCCGCCCGGCAACGGGGGAAAAACGAACCATCGCCGCCGCCTTCACCGCCGGCGACTCCGACAATCTGCGTCCCGGACGCAACGGGCTCTTTTATGACCGCCAAGGGCGGGACTGGGACGCGACCATTGTCAAGATCGTCGAACACCCCATCAGCATTCGGCAGGCGGCCTTGCTGCCTTACAAACGGCTGGCCAGGTTTGTGTCCGATCAGATTGAAAAGTTCGCCTCCTCCCGCGACAAGGCGCAGGAGCAGAAAATGGCGGCGGGGGTGGCCGATGTCAGCAAAAGCGTCGAGGCAGGCAAGCCGGCGGCTGGTGCGGCGCCGGCGGGCGGGATGCAGAATATGCTGGGCGTCTTCGCCTTGCTCAGCGTCGCCATCGGCTCGTTAATCGGCGGCCTGGCCGGATTGCTGGCGGGATTCCTGGGGCTGAAATGGTGGCAGATGCCGCTGGTTATTCTTGCGGTTTTCCTCGCCATTTCCGGCCCTTCGATGATCCTGGCCTATCTCAAGCTGCGCCGGCGCAATCTCGGCCCATTGCTGGACGCCTCCGGCTGGGCGATCAACAGCCGCGTGAAGTTGACCTTGCCCTTGGGACGGATGCTGACGCATCTGGCCCGGTTGCCCGAAGGGGCCATCCGCTCCTTGGAAGACCCGTATTCGCCCAAGGAAAACCAGGTACGCAACTGGGCCATTTTCCTTTTGTTGCTCATTCTTATGGCGGTCGGGGTCTTGGTTTACCTTAAAATGAACCACGCCTTGTAGATGCCGGCTGAATCCTTGAAAGCACTTGTCCTGTTTGGCCACTAACCTAGCATCCCGGGTGGGGCGAAATTTAGTGTTCGCCTTTGTTGCCACCGCCATTTTGTATTTTGCCGCCTTTCACGCCATCAACCATTGGCGGGCGCGCAAAGGACCTTGGCAGGCGACTTTTGCTGCCGATGCCGCGGGACGGCCGGTGCTTATCGTCGAACAATCGGCGCTGGCGCTAAGTAATGTGGTCATTTGCTTTGCCGATGAAACCGTTCCGGCCGCCAACCCCCTGCGTGTTCAATTCGACCGGCCATGGCGGGAGGCGGCCTGGGCCAAGGTGGTTTATCAGGATCCCACCACTTTGCCCGGGGTGGCGACGCTCATGGCCTTCGGGCATGAGATCGAACTGATGCCGCGCGCGCTGGTGCTGAATCGGCGGGAAGTCGCCTGGCAAAGCGGACAGACCAACTTTCTTCGGCATGCCGACAGGTTGCCGCCGGCGGTTCTGGAGCGGCGAAAATACCGCCGCGAAAAATAATCGGCTTACTTCTCCAAGCGCGCAATGAAGTGCAGGGAACGGCCAAAAACCCAGTCCGCCGGCGGCGGGTAAAGGCCAATGCGCCGCCGGTTTTCGGCCACGCGCAAGTTTAGCTCCTCAAAAGCTTGCTGCCAGCGCCGGTCCGGCCAGTAATTGTAGGGCAGCGCCACGCCGTGCCGGGCATTGCCGACCCAGTCCATGAAGCGCAGGGTGGGGCGCGCCAGCCAGCCGTCCTGGCAATGGTCCTTGATGATGATCGCGCGCCTCGCCACACGGCGGGCCTCGCGCAGCAGGATCATGGGATCGTTGGTGTGATGCAAAACGTCCACAAACATCACGGCGTCAAATGAACCATCGGCATGCGGCACCCTTTCTCCATCGAAAGCGGTCACGGGCACGTGTGTCCGGGGGCGAACCAGAATGTCAATGCCCTCCAACTCGAGGTCCGGGCGCTGTTCCATCACCAACCGGGCAATCAAGCCGTCGCCGCAGCCAATGTCCAACACCCGCGCTTGACGGGGCAGCATCTCCGCCAACTGCGTGCTAAGGACGCGCACCCGCCGCTTGAACACGTAACCGCCGTGGATGGTGTCGAGCAGGCTCATTTGCGTTTCATCCCCAATACGCTCAGAAAAAAGCTGGAAAATATCACCTGCACGCCCAATACCAAGGCCAACAGCGCCGGTATGATGATGCGCAAGACGTGCGCCGGCTCCAAGGGGCCAAAGTGCGTTTGCCGCCAGGTCCAGACCGCGAAACCGGAGCCAACAAGGCCGAGAAGGACCAGCGCCAACCCCGCCAACAACCCAGTTTCCAAGGTCACCGATTTGAAAGCCCGTTCCAGGCGCGCATCGGGAGGCAACAGGCCCTCGCTAATGGCAAAAACTTTGCTGAACACGGCGAACAAAACCGCCTGGAACCCCATGAGCACCATCATCGCCGCGTAGAGCATGGTGTGGACATCCAGGTTGATCGCGCCGATTTTTCGCGGACCGGGTAGCAGCCAGGCGCCCAGCCCCAAGCCGACCAGCATCAGCAGCAGGCCCGGATACAAAAAAAGCCAGCGCGGACTATAAAGCAGCATGAAACGCAGATGCCGCCAGCCGTCGCGCCAGCGCCGCAAATGCGGCGGGCGGCCCCGGCCATCGGGCGACAGAGTGGTGGGCACCTCGCAAACCTTCAAATTCAGCAGCGAGGCTTTCACCACCATTTCACTGGCGAACTCCATGCCGGTGGTCCGCAATTCCATCCGTTCCGCCGCCGCCTTGGAAAACCCGCGCATGCCGCAATGAAAATCTCCCGCCGGCGTGCGGAAAAAAAGCCGGCCGAGGCCGGAGAGCACGGGATTGCCCAGATACCGGTTCAGCATCGGCATGGCCCCCGGCTGAATGCCGCCGCGGAACCGATTGCCCATCACCAGATCAAAACCTTCCCGCAACTTTTCGACAAAGGGCGCCAAACCGGTAAAATCGTAGGAGTCATCGGAATCGCCCATGATGATAAAACGTCCGCGGGCGGCCGCAATCGCCCCCATGAGCGCCGCGCCATAGCCGCGCATCGGCACGTCCACCACGCGCGCGCCCAACTGCCGGGCCAGTTCCTGCGAGCCGTCGGTGCTGCCATTGTCGCCCACCACCACCTCGCCCCGGATGCCCAGGCGGGCCATCGCGTCCAGGGCCTTGCGCACACAGACGGGCAGCGTCTTCGCCTCGTTCAAACAAGGCATGACGATCGTCAATTCCAGCCCGGCTTCAGGAGCCGCGTTATCCGCCGTTGATGGCATGGGCGGAATATGCAGGCATGGCCGCTTGAAAACAAGCCGAAGAAAATGGACTTTCGCGAAAAAACCGCTTGATCCTGATGGCTTGCCGGATAGGCTGGGCGGCAAATTATGCAAAACAGGTTTCCGGGTCCCTGTCATTGGCTGGCGCGCGCGTCGGCGATTATTTCCCTGCTTGGGCCTCTCTTTGCCGGGAGCGTTATGGGCGCGGACCGGCCGAACTTCATTTTTATCAACATTGACGACCTGGGATATGCCGATATTGGGCCGTTTGGCTCCACCCTCAACCGCACGCCCCACCTGGACCGCATGGCCCGGGAAGGCCGCAAGCTGACCTGCTTTTATGCCGCGCCCGTTTGCTCGCCCTCCCGCGCGTCGCTGATGACCGGCTGTTATCCCAAACGCGCGCTGCCCATCCCGCACGTGCTCTTCCCCGGCAATGATGTGGGGCTGGCGCCCGCCGAGGTCACCTTGGCCGAGGTTCTAAAGCAACAGGGTTACGCGACAGCCATTATTGGCAAGTGGCACTTGGGCGATCAGCCCGAATTCCTGCCCACCCGCCAGGGCTTCGATTACTACTACGGATTGCCCTACTCGAACGACATGGGCCCCGCCAAGGACGGGGTAAAAAGCAATTTGGGCGATCCTTTGCCGCAAACCAAAGGCCAAGGGCAGCCGCCGCTGCCGCTCCTGCGCAACGAAACTGTTTTGCAGCGGGTGCTGGCGGAGGATCAAACCACCTTGGTAACCCGTTACACCGAGGAGGCGCTCAAATTCCTGCGCCAACCCCGTGACCGCCCGTTTTTCCTCTATCTGCCCCACACCGCGGTCCATTTCCCGCTCTATCCCGGCAAGGCCTTTCAGGGAAAATCAAAAAACGGGCTTTATGGCGATTGGGTCGAAGAGGTGGATTGGAGCGTGGGCCAGGTGCTCGACACGGTTCGCGAGCTCGGGCTGGCGGAAAAAACCCTGGTGATTTTCACCTCCGACAATGGCGGCACCAAGCGGGGGCTCAACACTCCCTGGCGCGGCCACAAAGGCACCACGTGGGAAGGCGGCATGCGCGTGCCCACCATCGCCTGGTGGCCGGGGCGCATCCCGGCAGGCACCAGCACCGACGCCGTGGCCGGCATGATGGATATTTTACCCACATTCGCCCGACTTGCCGGCGGTCAGCCGCCCGCCGACCGCAAGATTGACGGGGGCGATCTCTGGCCGCTGCTCGCCGGCGTGCCCGGCGCGCGCTCGCCGCATGAGGTTTTTTATTATTTTCGCGGGCTTAAGCTTGAAGCTGTGCGCCGGGGCCCTTGGAAACTGCACCTGGCCAAGGACGAGCTTTACCACCTGGAGAACGATCCCGGCGAATCCACCAACGTCGCCGGCGCGCAAGCCGCGCAAGTCGCGGCCTTGCGCCAACTGGCCAAAGTCATGGAGAGCGACCTCGGCGTGGATGGGCAGGGGACCGGCTGCCGTCCGCTGGGCAAGGTGGCCGACGCCAAACCGTTGATTGGTCACGATGGCCGGACTCGTCCGGGATTTGAGTCCAAACCCTGAGCAAAGGCCGCCACCGTCCTGACCTGGCGGGATTTCCGTTTGCTCTTGGCACGGCGCGGCGTGTTTTGTTAGCTTCGCCCCATGCTGGCTTTTTTGCGATTTGTCGGCACGTTTAACGCCGCCCTCTGGCTGGGCATGGCGGTCTTCTTTACTTTTGCGGTTGGGCCGTCCTTTTTCAGCCAGGAGATGCTGGCCATTTTTGGCGGTGATTCCGCTCCCTTTGCCCGCGCTTATGCGGGCGCTTCCGCGATGGTGGTGATGAAGAAATACTTTCTGTGGCTGCACGTATGCGGGGCTTTGGCCGTGCTGACCACAGTGGCCGAGGCGGTCTATCAAGGATTGTCTCTCAAGCGTTTGCAAACCTATCTGGCCATGGGCGCGTTTTTGCTGGGACTGGCCGGCGGGCTTTGGATGCAACCGCGGCTCCAGCAACTCCAAGGGCTCAAATACCATCCAACGGCCACCCCGGCCCAGCGGGAGGCCGCCGGCCGGTCTTTCTCCGCCTGGCACGCCGCCTCCCAGGGAGGCAACGGCGTCATGACCTTGCTGATTGTGCTCTTTTTTTGGAAAGTGATCAGCCCGCCGCCGCGGTCCAAACCGCATAATCCTTTTCAATTCAAAAGTTGACAAAGTGGGATTTTTGGAAAACAGTAAAGAAGCTCCACAGGAGTTTACTGGGGCGGCACAAAGGGCAAAGTATGATTCCGAATGATCGGCCAACGCCAAACGGACCTCGTGAGGGGAGAGGCTCTTACTACTCGCAGCGGTCGCCGGTGAGCGAGGAGACGCTTAAGACGGAAACCATTCAAATCGAACGAAAAACCTTCAGCTTCACGCTAAAGGAAAACCCGCGCGGACGCTTTTTGCGCATCACCGAGGACGTTGGGGGAAGGCGGGACAACGTCATCGTGCCTGCCACGGGACTGGAGGACTTTCTGCGGGTTCTGGCGGATATGGTCCAGACCTCGGCCAGAATTCCGCCCAAGAATCCCTCCTGATTATTCGCTGGCTTTGGCTTCCACCCTTCGGCGCGGACGGCGTGGGGGCCGGATTCTGGGCGCGTCGCCCCATAAGCCTTCCAAGTCGTATTTCTGGCGCGTATCGGCCCGCATGGCGTGAAAAATGACGTCGTAATAGTCCAGCACCACCCAGGAAGCGGGGATGCGTCCGTCTCTTGCTTTGGGCGTCAAACCGTGGGTGTCGCGCAGTTTTTCGGTTATTTCATCCAAGATAGCCCGCAAATGCGGCTCGCTGCTGCCGGTGGCAATCACAAAATAATCAGCGATGGTTGAGAGCCCGCGCAGGTCCAGAACAACCAGGTTTTCGGCCTTTTTATTTTCCGCCAGATCGCGAATTAACAACGCCAGTTTTTTTGCGTCCATTGGTTTTATTGATTCAGTTTGTTTTGCGGTTTGTAAAGCTCGGTTTCACGCAAGACTTCCGCCACCGCCGGCGGCACCAGGCCGTCAGGAGCCAGGCCCGCGGCAATTCGGGCCCGCACCAGCGAGGCCGAAAAACCCACCGGCACGTTGCCTAAAAGGTGTCCGCGAAAGGGCGGCGGCACCTGGGGTGGCGCCTCGCCCGGTCGGGCGCAGATCACAAATTCGGCCAAGTCCGCCAGCACCGCCGGTTCCCGCCACTGGGGCAGCTTGGCGGCATGATCGGCGCCTACCAAGTAATAAAGGCGCGCTGCCGGGTGGTTTTGGCGGTATAGGCGGAGCGTGTCCACAGTATAGGAAACGCCGCCGCGTTGGATTTCTTGGTCGTCAAGGCCAAACTTGGGCTGCCCGGCGAGAGCCAGGCGCAGCATCCTCAAGCGCAAGGGGGCGGGGGCAAGATCGAAATCCGGTTTGAAGGGAGATTGGGCCGCTGGAATGAACACCAACCGGTCCAGGGCAAGTTCCTCCACCGCCGCCTGGGCGATCAGCAAATGACCGATGGTCACCGGATTGAAGGAACCGCCCAAAAGTCCAATTCGCTGCATGGGATGGATCACGCTGGCGTAATCATCGTGGCAGGGCTGCCTGGGCGGCGTTCCATTGGCGCCCACCCTTCGCCCCGGGTGAAGGGGCAACAACGGCGCGCGCCGGCTTTCTATTATTGGCTTTCACTCTCAGCAACACCGGTTCATGCCTTTACCATAACGGCTTTCCAGGGTTTCTGCAAAGACTTCTCCCGCCGTTTTCGGCGCCGCCCGGACCGGCGGGCGGGCACAACAGCCGGCGTGGCCGGAGACGTCTTGAGCTGTCTGATCGGCTTGAAGGCGCGCTTGCTCGCGCGCTTGGGCGCGCTCGTAGGCGCCCATCCCGCATAATTCCCGCGCCAAGCCGAGTCCCAAAGCCAGGAAACCAAACCACCGCCAGGATTTGCTTTCGGCCACCGCGTATTCCGGCAGCCAAACCGGCTCGGTTTCTTTCAATTCCGGTTTTTTGGCCCCCGCCAGGAGCATCCACCATTGGCGAACGCTTAAAATGACAATGGCGGACACCAGCGTCAGGAAAATCCCGGTCACTACCGCGTCCACGCGGTTGTTGAAGCGAACCATGCGGTTTTGACGGACGGCGGTTTCGGCGCCTGCCACGGCGGCTGGTTCACCGCCGCGCCGGGCTTGATCGAGAGCGGCCTGCAAAGCCGGCAAGGCCTCGTCCGCCGCGCGGGCGGCCGCCAGGAAACCGACATTTTTCTGCGGGTGAAACACTTTCTGAATCCCGGCGGTCATGGTGACCGAGAAGAGCCAGACCAGTGGCGCCAGGGTGATAATGGCCAGCCAGGGTTTGCCCAGCAGCCCAGTCTTGGACCGGGAAACTTCCGGGGTTGCGGCGGCGAGCAGGTGCATTTTGAGCAGGATGGTTGTGGCCAGGCAGAGGGCGATGGAGGCCAGCATTTGGTTGGCAATGCCAAAGATCGGCCACAGGGCTTTCACGCCGCCTTCGGGATCACGCACCCCCATGATGAGAAAAAAGCCCCAGCCGGCCGCAATCAACATGCTGGCGAGAATGTTCGCCCCGATGTTGCGGGTGTCGCCCAAAGGCGTCGCGATTCGGCCCAGCACATCCTGAATTAAATAGCGTCCCACCCGCGTTCCGGCATCCAGGGTTGTTAAAATAAAGAGCGCCTCGAACATGATCGCAAAATGATACCAGAGGTCCAGCCAGCGGCCTTTGGTTAGCTCCGAGAATATGTTCGCCATGCCGACCGCCAGCGTGGCCGCGCCACCGGTTCGCCCATACAGCGTCTTTTCGCCAACCTCGTTGGCCAGCTTGTCCATTTCCTCGGTGGACACCACCACCGGGCGCTCCGTCAAAACCGCGGTTGCGGCATCCCGCTGGCGGACTTTAAATCCCGAATTCTCCACCCGCGTCTTGATGCTCGCCGCGACCGCCGGCGGGGTGTCGCCGGCGCCCCGCACATTCATCGCCAAATAAACCCCCGGATCGAGGGTGCAGGCCGCAATCATCGCCATGGTCGCCACCAGCGATTCCAGGCACATGGCGCCGTAGCCGACCGTCCGCGCATAACCCTCGCGCGTGATAATTTTGGGGGTGATGCCGCTCGAGATCAGAGCGTGGAAACCCGAAATGGCGCCGCAGGCAATCGTGATGAAACAGAAGGGAAACAGCTTGCCGGGGACCACCAACCCCGAGCCGTCCACGAACTTGCTAAGCGCCGGCATCCGCAAATCCGGCAGCACTAGAAAACATCCCACCGCCAGCGCGAAAATCGTCCCCAGTTTCATGAAGGTGCTGAGGTAGTCCCGTGGCGCCAGCAGCAACCACACGGGCAGTATGCTGGCCGCGAGCCCGTAGCCCAGGACGGCCCACGCCAGTGTTTCCGCGCTCAGGGTAAGGGTTTTGGACCAGGTGGGACTTGCATAAACCTGCTGTCCGCCCCACACCGCCAGCAGCAGCAAAACCACCCCGATGGCCGACACCTCCAATACTTTGCCCACCCGCAGGAACCGCAAGTAGCCGCCCATGAACATCGCAATGGGAATGGTGGCCGCCACCGTGAACACCCCCCAGGGGCTTTCCGCCAGCGCGTTGACCACCACCAGCGCCAACACGGCCAGCAGCACGGTCATGATGGCCAGGATGGCCACCACCCCAATCACTCCCGCCGCCGTTCCCATCTCGTCCCGCACCATCTGCGCCAGCGATTTGCCGTCGCGCCGAATCGAGGAAAAAAGGATGACAAAGTCATGCACCGCTCCGCCCAGCACCACCCCGATGAGAATCCACAGCGTCCCCGGCAAATAGCCAAATTGCGCCGCCAGCACCGGCCCCACCAACGGGCCCGGGCCCGAAATCGCCGCGAAATGATGGCCGAACACAATCCACTTGTTTGTTTTTACGAAGTCCTTGCCGTCGTCATGCGCCTCGCAGGGCGTCGCCCGCCGGTCATTCAACGCCAGCACTCGCGCAGCAATCCACTTCGAATAAAAGCGGTAGCCAATCGCATACGTGCACAACGCCGCCACCAGGATGTAAATGGAATTGATTTGTTCCTGCCGCTGGATCGTCAGGACCGCGTAAGCCCCGCCGCCGGCCAGCGCCACACCAACCCAGATCAGGATGGAAAACAGTTTTTTCAAATCGTTGTATCCTCTGATACGCGGAAATCATCCCCAAGCCGGGCCCAATGAAAAGAAAAATTTATCTGGGCGCCTGCGTTTTCGCCAATAACCGGTTCTCCGGCAGCGCCCTCAATACGCTCTACCTCGATGAACCCGATGGGACGTGCACCCGACGGGTCGTTGCGGGCAAGGAAACAAAGAAGCGCCCCTCCTTTTATCCACCTTTCATGACTTCGCCATGACAGATGGGGCATTTCCCACCCAAAGCCTGATCGTTACGCGGGGCCGGTGTTTCAAGCGCCGCCGCCGCTGGCATGATCCACCAAGGAAAGTGGAATCCTTGGTTAAGCGTGAGCAAAACCAAGGAGTTGTTTGGGCCGCCGAAGAGGTGCGGGGGGCCTGTTGTGTGAGGCGCGATGTCGTCCCAGGATTATTTGAACTCGAATTTGATACCCCATTTTTCCAGCAGGATTCCCTGGGCGAAATCAAGCTGGGCGACGGCTTGGTTGTAGTCGGCCAAGGCGCGCATTTCCTCCTCCTGGGCCTCGGCCAGATCCGCCTGCAACTCCAGCACCAGATAGATAGTGCTTTTGCCGCCGGCGAGCTTGCGTTCCTCAACCGCGATGGCCTCTTGGGCGAAGGCGGTCGCCTGCCGGGTGGCCGCAACTCGCTCCCATTCTACCTTGGCGGTGCGCAGGGCGTCCGATATTTCGCGCAAAACCAATTCTTCGCACTGTTTGACCAGCAGGACGGCCTGGGCTTTCAGTTCCTTGCTGGCGCGGTAGTTGGCCCGCTCCGCTGTGCGGTTCAGCGGCACGGAGAAGATAATCCCAATCATGTCGTTGGGATTGTCAGCGCCGCTCACCTGTGTCATGGCTTCGCTGAACGAAGCTTTGGCTTGGATAGGCCAAAAGGTGGGCACCTGCCGGGTGCTGGCGCCGCGGCGGCCATAACCCGCGACGAGGTCCAACGAGGGAAATAACTGATTGCGCCGATACTTCAAGTTTAACTCCGCTTTTTCCACATCCTGCCGAAGTTGCATCACATCAGGCCGCTGCGCCAGTCCACGCTGGGCGCAATCTTGAAAATCAAATACTCGTGGGACCGCGACCAGATTTTCTCCCGGCACCCATTTGGTGCCAAAGGTATTGAGGAAGGGATCGCCCATGAGGGTGCGCAGGGTGTTTTCCGCCAGCGCCAAATCTTTTTCGGCGCCGATCAAGCCGGCTTTGTCCGTAGCGAGCTGCGCGAGGGCAATTTTCTCATCCTGCACAGCTAGCCGTCCGTGGCGAATTTGGGACCGGATGCCGGTCAGCAGGGCTTCCCGCACTTGGACGAGATTCCGCCTTATTCTCAAGTTTTCGTGGGCAAAGGCCAGTTCATAGTAGGCCTGTTGGACCTGGTTGATGATGTCCATGCTCAGATAGGCAACTCCCAGTTCCGTAATGCGCAGGTCTTTTTTGCTCACCTTGATGAGCAGGCGGCTTTCGTCTATCCAGAAATTTTTCAAGAGCGGTTGACGCAAGGTGATGCCGGTGTAAAGGTTGAAGGAGTCGAAATTCATGTTATTGCGAGTGCCAAAGCTGTTGGCATATTCTGCCACGAGGTTGTAGCTCATGCCGCTGGGGGTGAATCCGGTCAAACCCATATCCACAGTGCAGGATTTGGCTCGGTAGATGGCGTCTTTGCTCAAGTCGGCCGGATCGAATCCGCCGCTGTCGGATACCGCGTCCCGATGCGTCTCCGCCAGGAACGCGGGGTCATAGTAGCCATACGCCGCATCCAAACTAAGCTTGGCAATGACGGGATTCAGCCGCTCAATCTGCAGGCTGCGGTTGTTGACCAAGGCTTGCTCCACGCATTCGCGCAAGGAAAGCAGGCGGACGGGGGCATCCTTGGGGGCGGTTTGCGCTTCGGCCACCTCTTCGCCCGGCAGCCACAAAGCCATCGCCACGCTTAGGATGGTCGCCAGCCAGGCCGGATTCGGGGCAGCCGATGCCCGGATATATTTTCCGTCGCCGCGGCCTTTTTGCTCTGCCATTTTTTTCCGGGTTGGATTTTTCATAAGTGTTTCCTCAACGGTTATTCAGGGTGCGGATACGGATAGGCGGAAACAGCCCGAGAGGTCGCCGGTGAAAGGCAGCCAAATTTGCCGCTCGGAGGGCGCCGCCGCCAGCGCCAAATTAGTGATCGTTTGCCAGTCCCCACCCACAAATTGACTGCTGCGCTCAAGGGCATAGAGTTTGTTGGCTTCCGCTTGGAAGGTGATCATCAAGGCGGAGCCTGTGCGCTGCATCCTGGTCATCCGAAGGACACTCGCGGTTTGGCGCGGATGCGTTCCGGCGATAAATTCCTGCAAATTGCTCAAACCGTCCCCATCTGGATCGTCATCGGCATCCAAGGCGGAAGATGGATTGAGGTTGTAGATATTTTCCCACTCGTCCGGCAGGCCATCGTTGTCCGCATCCGCAGGCGCGATGGCGGGGCGTCCCGGCGATGGCGCCGCGGCCACCCAGTTGGTGGGGTCATTGGCATAGGACCCCAGGCTCAGCCGGTGAATGGCCTTGCCGTTGTTCAGGGCGTCCGCCGGCCAGGGCGTGGAGCCAGTGTATTTGATCAACTCAACCTGGCAGTATGGGACGAAGCCCGGCTTCGGGCTGTCCCAAGGCTCCGGTTTATCGGGCTCTTGCAGGTGGAGGATTTCGCCGGCGTCGCTTAATTTTCCGACCAGGGGGCCCAGGATTAGGGTACCGGCGGGGACGTTGTGTTTTTGCCGAAAGGCCGCTTCGCGTAAGGGTTCGGCCACCGGGTCGAAACCAACCACTACCAAGGTGGCATTAGCGGCCAGCACCAAATTGGCAGGAAAGTCAAATTCAACTCCGTTGCGAATACGCCACCGGTTGGTGGGGTAATCCTGGTGATACATGGGGGCGTTGGTGGAAGAAATATTGTGGATTTCCACGTATTCCTCGTCCCCGTCGGGCGGGGCAAACATGATTTCGCTGATGACCACCGGGCCCACTCGCGGATAGGCATTGCTCTGCCCGCCACCCGAACGGAAATGGTCCAGATTTATCGGGTTTTCCACGCCGAAAGTGGGATGGGACATGGGCGGATAATCCACCCCCAGGCTGGTCTGGTAGCGGCCGAAGGAAACGCGATTAAGGGCTGGCCCCGCTTTGAAGGAAGTTTGCTCCCCGGTCAGGGCACCGCTGCTATTGCCGGCGGAAAGGTAAATAGTCTCGCCGTCCACGGAATCCAGTTGGAATGGAACCGTCGCGTAATAAGGCGAGCCGAACATATATTCGTAAAAAACAACATACCCGCCGGCTGGGATCACGGTGCCGGGGGGAATGCTAAATTTTTGCGGATTATTCCCGGAATCACTGAGCCACCAATAACTGATGTCCACCGCGTTGGAGCCCGGGTTATGGAGTTCGATGGCGTCTTCGAACGGCGGATCGGTATGGGTGAGCGCCTCAGAAATAACCACCCCCTTGAAATCGGCATAATTAGCCTCTCCGGGCGTCTTGTAGGCGGGCGGGAACCGGACAATTTGCGCACCGCCGTCCGGGAGGCGTCCTTCGGAATGGTCTTCGACCTGGGGGCCAAAAGTGACCCGGCTCAGAATTGTGGCTCGATTGGCGGCATAGAGAGTGACGGTTTCGCCATTGGAACTGAGCTTAAAATCCAGGTGCTCTGCCCCGTTCTTGGTGCCACCACCCAAGTCATCGGCAAAGAAACGGGCGAAGCCGCGACCGGCGATGAAGGATCGGTCCGGGATGGCACGGTTGATAAAATAGGGGCTGGTGTCATCCGTAAGAAAGAGCCCCGAAAGTTGAACAGGCAGCGCGCCAAGATTAAAAACTTCCAGATAATCATCAAAGGTGGGGAGGGGGTCAGCGAGCCATTCATTGATAGTCAGGGTGTCCGGAGAGCCCAAAGGTTGAGCCGCATTGCTGTCCAACGGAGTTGGCGTGTTTAGGGTCCAGTTGGCAGCGCCATCGGGCACTCGGCCCATCGGGTAATCCACCGCCTGCAAGCCAAACTTTACCTCGTCCAGAATCACACCGTCGGCGTTTCTGAATCTGACGGTTTCGCCATCGCTGGACAATCCAAACGGCGCCCGCAAACCGGTGACTGCCACATTGGTGGAACACCAGACCACCAAATAGTCATGCGCTTTGATGATTGTGCCGACGGGCAAGAAATATTGCTTCGTGGGCGGCGTCCCGCCGTCGTCCACACTCATTCCACCTATGTCCACGGCGGTGCTGCCCGCATTGTAAAGTTCAAGGTAATCGGGGTAAACCCCTCCATGCGCCACCGCCGACCGATTGTGAGCCATGACTTCATTGATGACCACCTGTGCGGAAAGTGCCCAAGCGGCCAGGACTACCCCCAAACTAATACCCCATGCCTTGCGTTGGTTATTTCCGGTCATTAACCCATTATATTTCTTTTGCATAACTTCACCCTTGTCCCTGCGCCTTTCGCCAAGAGGCAAGCGTCACCTGATGACTATCGCTAGCGGTGTGCCAAGAACAAAAACCACACAACTATCTTATTACCAATTAGATAAATGAATTGGTTTTGTTGAAAGTTCGCGCCGGGTGAAACAAATTCGCTCACCGGTGGTCTTCACTAATCCAGACGCTTCGGAAACCTTTGAGAGCCGGATCTTTGAGATTTTTGCAGCATTTTTTCCCAACCTTGAGAGCTCCGTCATCGCTGACGATCAAGAAGCCGGCGTTGCCGGGCCCCCGGTAAAAAGAGATGCCTTCCGGATTAAGCCCGTTCAGCGCCGGAATGTTCATTCGGTGGGGTTTATCCGAGCCGCCCTTCCAAGCATAGAGAATTGAGGGCTTTTCATTGTCGTGCGATCCAGCAATGATCAAATAGCTGTCAGGTGTTTCAGCGATGCTCCGAATGCCCAATCCCTCCAAATCCAAAAACAGCGGCTCGCCCAATCGGGCCGCTTTGCCGGCTACTATTTCCTCGGGATTTAACAACCGCGCCAGCATGGCCCGTCCCCCGGGGATGGGATTGCGAAATCCCACCAGAAGATGCCCTTCACCGGTCGCGCCCAATCCTTCAATGTTGAGGGCGCCCGGGGTTTTCGGCGGCAGTGTGGCAACCAGCGCCGGTTTTATCATGGCGTAGCGTGGGTCGGCGGCCAGGTCTCGCAGCAGCGAATGATATGAATAACCCGCTGGCTGGAGCCGGACTGTGCCGTTGGTGAATTCGATTTCGGTGGCAAACAGGCGATGCCGATCAGGAGCATCCTTGCCCTTGGCGTTGGCACCGTGGGAGGTGATCCAATAAATCCGGTTCCCAATGCGCGCCGCCCCTTCAATATCTGATTCGGCGGAGGCGGAAGAAGTGCGCAGGAACCTGGAAACGTCCTCGCTCCAGACCGGCAGCCCGGGCTTATGGCGTTGGTAAATGTGCAAGCGGTTGTCTTCGTCATCCGCCACCGCGAAGTGCTGGCCATCCAGCAAGACAGTCGCTGAGGCATCACAAAGGCCCCGAAAGATCAGCGGCGTGGCAAGATCGGCGCTCACCGTCAAGGCCATGAGCAGGTGGGCCGGCAGAAAAAAGGCTGACAGCAACATCGGCTTCCATCGCCGGCTGGCGGTAACCAATAGGGAATCGTTTTTCATGGGTTATAGAGCTGTTTTTCAAGGCAGCAGCGCGTCTTCCGGGTGCAGCCAAACGTCCACTACTTCACCGGGGCGAACCAGATTGTTTCTTGGCACCTCGAGAATGACCGGCAATCCGGCGTCCACCAAGTAGCCTTGCCGCACATAGGCCAGGGAGTTGGTGATCACCTCGACTTGCGGGCCGATGCTGCGAATTTGCGTCCAAAATTCCTGCCGTTTGAAATGGCGCGTGGTTACCTTGGCTTTCATTCCGATCACCGGGTCCGCGCGGTAAGGCTGGCGGAGATAGGCGACGATGCACTCCGCCTGGGCGGAGGCAATGCTTACCAGCGGCTCGCCCTCCAGCACAAATTCTCCCGCGTGACGATAAGGCGGCTCGATGGCCCCGGAGATCGGGGCCGTCAAGACCACCGGCCACCAATTGGTAACCGCCTCCTCTCTCATGGTTTCCAGAGCGTTGAGCAAATGAACCAGTTGAGGATCGGCCCCCGCTGACTGAGGATCCCCCAAAAACCGGAGTTTTTCCATGCGTTCCTGCATTGCGGCGATGGCTTTGGTTTTCTCCTCGATTTCCGCCTGGTAGGCGTCCCGGGTCTTGACGCTCAGATCGTGCAGCTCCTCGGAAAGCATTTTCTCTTCAAACAGCGGAGTGTTGCGGCGAACATCATTTTCAGTCCTGGCCAAATTAACTTTGGCAATGGCCAGTTCCGTCTGGGCCCGCATCAGTTCCACGCGCAGGCGCTCGTAATCCAGCGCATTTTGTTCGGCCATGGAGGGCTGGTAGCGCAGCCTGGCGATCTGAATTTTAGCCTGCAGCAAATCCAGTTGCGCCCGCGGGTCCACGGGCAGCACTACCGCGATGGGATCCCCGCGCCGCACCATCTGCCGAGCTTGCACTTTAAATTCGACCAGCAGGCCAGACTGGGGACTGGACACCAGCGACTTGGTTCCTTCGCCGACGCCTGTCAGATTGCTCTGGGGCATCCATTTTTGCCAAACCATCAGTGTGGCGCCGAGCACCAGCACGAACATGACCACCGGCAGCGCCTGAACTCGGAACTCGCGCCAGTAAACAAACAACGGCGTGGGAATGCGCGGGTAATTCTGCTTTGTCGGTGACATACTTCGATTCGTAACGATTAGTTTGCATTTTTCATGGGACCATTGCCCTAGCACGCTTTTAGCTATATGCTGGTCGCCTGATTAGCTGCTAACGTGCCAATTCCGGCTTTGCGGGGAGCATGAATCTGGAAACCAACGGGTTGCGGAAAATCAGCCGGTCGGCAGAACGAGCATGAATGCAATAAAATGTGCCACCAGTGGTTCGATTGGGACCACCCGAAAAGGGCCAAGGATGGGTTGGCGCTTGGCATTGATCGCGCTGGTTACGGTCGCATTGGCCACCGTGGTCGCTTGGATCAAGTCGAGCACCTGGAATCGGCTGGAGCGGCTCGAAATGAACGTGGCCCAAGTGGAAGCGGAAACCTATTTTCTAGGGGACCGTGTGCGGGACGGTATCGAGCGGATGAACGGCGCGCTGTTGCGGTTCCAACTGTCAAAATCCGACCAAGCGGAGAAAGCCTTGTTCTACACCACCGCCGGCGAAATGGAAGGGCTGCTCATCCGGACCCTGCCGCGGCTCGACAGCCAAGAGGAACGGGCGCTGGGCCGGCAACTCGAACGGGCCTACCGCGTTTATTTAACCAACGGCGCTGTGCTGTTGGACAAAACTCTGCGGGCAGTGCGGCGCGATTCGAGCGCCCAGGTGCATGAACAGATCGTGGAGATTTCCCAGCCGGTTTTGCGACTCTGCGAGAACTTGGCGCAGGTGCAGCATGCAGCCTGGGATAATTTTCTGGGTTCCACGCGACAGTCGCTCATTTCGCTGCAGCGGCTCTTTTACACCGTCACGCTGCTGCTGCTGGCCTTGGGAATCGCCTTTGCCTTTTTAATTTATCGTCTCTCAGTGGCGCCGTTGTATCGCAAGTTGGGAGAAAGCCAGTCCGTCATCGAACGGCAGGAAAAACTGGCCTCGCTGGGCACGCTGGCCGCAGGCGTTGCCCATGAAATACGCAATCCGCTCACCGCCATCAAATTCCGGCTGTTCAGCCTGAAAAAACAACTGCCGCAGCCGCTAGTGGACAACGAGGACATCCAAGTGATCGGGCGGGAGATAAACCGGCTGGAGAGGATCGTTAAAGATTTTTTACAGTTTGCGAGGCCTTCCGAGCCTGAGATGGTGGAAATTTCCGCAGAGCGCCTCCTGACGGAGGTCGAGTCGTTGCTAAAGCCGCAGTTGGAAAAACAAGGCATCGAGATTAGGGTCGAAGCGGGTGCTCCGGCTTGGTTGCGGGTGGACCGCCAGCAGATGGAGCAGGTGCTTATCAACCTGGTGCAGAATGGAGCGGACAGCATTGGCCGGCAGGGGCGAGTAACTTTGCGCGCGCGTCATGGCGCCAGCCGGTTGGCTGGCCAATCTCAGCCAGCGGTGGTGCTGGAAGTCGAGGACACGGGCAAGGGGATTCCACCGGAGGTGCAGAAGCGGCTTTTCGATCCTTTTTACTCGACCAAGGAGGCCGGCGTCGGCCTGGGACTGGCGATAGCCGAGCGGATTGTGGAAAAGCATGGCGGCACGATCCAGTATCATACGCAAATCAATCGGGGCACGATTTTTCAGATTATTCTGCCCCTGCTGCAAAAAAATGAACGCCCAAATCCTGTTAATTGAGGACGACCGCAGCCTCGCCGAGGCGTTGCGGAACGTGTTGCAAGCCGAGGGCTATGCCGTGCGGGTTTGCGCGCGCGGCGACGAAGGCCTGGCTTTGGCCATGAGCCAGCCTTGGGACCTGGTCATCACCGATCTCAAATTGCCGGGACTCGAAGGGCTGGAACTGATTTCCCGGTTGCACACCTCCCGCCCCAAGCTGCCCATAATTTTGATCACCGCGCATGGCACCACCGAAACGGCCATCGAGGCGACCAAGCAAGGCGCATTCGAATACCTGATCAAGCCCTTCGAGGCGGAGGAACTGCTGGACCTGCTCGCCTCCGCCGTGGCGCATTCCCGCCGAATGTCCGAGCCGGTCGAATTTGGCCCGAAGCCCTCAGTCCGCTCGGCCATTATCGGCACCAGCCGCGCCATGCAAATGGTCTATAAGGAAATCGGCCGCGTGGCGGCCACTCCCACCACCGTGCTGATTCGCGGCGAAACCGGCACCGGCAAGGAACTGGTGGCGCGCGCGCTCTACCAGCACAGTGACCGGGCCGACAAACCTTTCATCGCCGTCAACTGCGCCGCCATTCCCGAAACCCTGCTCGAAAGCGAGCTTTTCGGCCATGAACGCGGCACTTTCACTGGCGCGCACACCCGGCGCATCGGGCGTTTTGAGCAGGCCCAAGGTGGAACCTTGTTCCTGGACGAGATTGGCGACCTTTCGCCAGGCACCCAAGCGAAGTTGTTGCGCGTGCTCCAAGAGCGCCAGATCGAACGTTTGGGCGGAAATTCGCCCATCCCAGTGAATGTGCGAATCCTGGCCGCCACCCACCGGGATCTCGAAACCGCTATCGAGGAAAAGGAATTTCGCCAGGATCTTTACTATCGCTTGAGCGTAGTCACCATCGAACTGCCGCCTCTGCGCAACAGAGTGGAGGATATTCCCGACCTGACGCGATTTTTCATCCGACGCCACGCGGAGGAGTTAGGAGTGGAGAACCCGTCTATTCAGCCAGAGGCGCTGGCCTGGTTGCAAACCCAGCCGTATCCCGGCAACGTCCGCGAGCTGGAAAACCTGGTACGCCAGGCGCTGGTTTTAGCCCGGCCTTTTGCCATTGGCATGGCGCACGTTCAGCAATTGCAGTCCAAACGACGCAAAACCGTGTCCGCCAGCGCCCAAACCCACGCCGCTTATGTGGCCGATTTGCTGGCGCGAATTCAAAGCGGTGAAGTGCGGGACGGCTTCGACCGGATGGTGGCCGACCTGGAACCTGAGTTATATGGGCAGGCGATTAAACTGGCGCAAGGCAACCAAGCCAAGGCCGCCCGTTGGCTTGGCGTAACCCGGCTGAAAATGCGCGAGAAACTGCGGCAATTTGATCTATATCCCCCCTCGGATTCTTCCGGGGCTGGCGCATAAGGCTTGCCAGGTGGCTGGCAAAGTCATCGGAGTTCTGTCCAGGCAAACGAGGTATTACACGCCCGCATTTCCAGCGGTGGCGCAACGTTTCTTCAAGGCCCCCGTGCCAGGCCGGTCAGGTAGGCCAGGACGAGTTCGGGGAGCGCGTCGCTGTAGCCGCCTTCGAGCAGGCTATAGCAAGGCAGTTTCAGGCCCGCCAGGGATTCGCCCAGCCAATGAAAATCCTCGGCCTCCAGCGTGCCGTTGGCGAGCGGGTCGCGCGCGTAGGCGTCAAACCCGGCGGAAACGGCGACCAGTTCGGGTTGGAAGTGCTTAAGGCCGTCGAGGGCCTGCCCGAGGATTTTGCGCCAGGTGAGGCGCGGGGTGTGCGGCGGCACCGGGTAATTGAAACAGTTGCCGCCGCGATGTCGCAGCCCCGTGCCCGGGTAACAGGGGGATTGATGCACGGAAAAAAACGCCGCACCCGGGCAGTCGAGCAAAATGTCCTCGGTGCCGTTGCCGTGGTGAATGTCGAAATCGTAAACGGCCACCCGCTTGACGCCGTCCGCCAGGGCGGCCAGGGCGGCAATGGCGGCGTTGCTGAAAAAGCAGAACCCCATCGCCCGGTTGCGGGTGGCATGGTGGCCGGGCGGGCGCAGCAGGCTGAAAGGAATTTCGCCCTGGCGGGCCAGGCGCATCGCCGCCAAAGCGCCGCCGGCCGACCGCGCCGCGTGTCCGAAAAGGCCGGGGTAGGCGGGGGTGTCGCCGTCAAAATCTTCGGTCGGATTTTTCACCCGCGCCAGCAAAGCGGGATCATGCGCGCGCAGCAGGTCGGCCTCGGGCGCCTCGGGCGGCTTGCGCCATTCCACCTTCAACTTTTTTTGCGCGCGGAGCTTTTCCAGCGTGCGGCTGACGCGCTCGGGGCGCTCGGGATGGCCCGGGCGGCGATAGCCGGTGCATTGCTCGTCGGTAATGATGGTGATGGCGCGCATAGCCGGTTCGTCCGGAAGCAGGGAACTACTTGCTGCCGGGCTTGACCGCGGGAATCCGGGCCAGGTCAGGCGGGAGGTTGTCCGGCGAAAACGTCTCCACTTGGAGCTTGAGGAGGCTGAACATGGGCACGCCCAGTTGCACCTCGCCGTTGGAACGGTCCACCACCATCGCGACGCCCAGCACGATCCCCTGCCGCTGCCGCACGATGTCCATGGTCTCCTGCACCCGGCCGCCCTTGGTGATCACATCCTCGACCACCAGGATCTTCTCGCCGGGGGAGATCGTGAAACCGCGGCGCAGGACGAGTTTGCCATCCTCTTTTTCGGCGAAGATAAAGCGCAATCCAAGCTGGCGGGCGACCTCCTGGCCGATTACCAGGCCGCCCATGGCGGGAGCAATGACGGTCTCCGCGCCCAGCGAGCGGGTTTGGGCGGCGATGGCCGCGCCGATCTTTTCCACCACCGGCATCCGCTGCAGCGCTAGCGCGCACTGGAAATACTGGCGGCTGCGCAGCCCGCTGCGAAGGATGAAATGCCCCTCCAGCAGGGCGCCGGTGTCCCGAAAAATTTGCAATGCTTCCGCTTCGGTCATGCGCCCCATGGTAGGGCGATTTGCTTTTCCGCCCAACAAAAAAGTACAGACCCGAAGGCGACCAACGGTTGGCGGGGGGATAACCGTCGGTCAATTCGCTTGCCAGAGAAGAGGCAGATCTTGCAACCGGATCAGCTCACCCTTCCTTGGCCAGCGCCTCAGCCAAATCCTGCTCGTGCTTTTTGCGGGCGGCTTCGATGTCGTATTGATCGTTGTCGGGATGCGCCGGATTGAGCGGGGAGATGTCCCGCAGTTTCTTAATGATAGGCGGTAAATGCTGGAGCAAGTAATCAACGTCCTCGTCGGTATTATAAATGCCCAAGCTGAAACGAACACTGCCGCGGGCGCGCATGGGAGTCAGCCCCATGGCCATGAGCACATGGGAAGGGTCAAGCGAGCCGGTGGTGCAAGCGGAGCCGCTGGAGGCGCAGATGCCGACCTGGTCCAGCAACATAAGGACCGCCTCGGCTTCGACAAAATCGAAAGCGAGGTTCGAGGTATTGGGCAGCCTGGGCTCTTTGGAGCCATTGCGGCAAGTGTTCGGGATTTGCTCCAGGATCGTGTTTTCCAGGCGGTCGCGCAAGGCGCGCACCCGCGTGTTCTCGTCCGTCAGCGAAGCCATGGCCAGTTCTGCGGCCCGGCCGAAACCAATGATGTGAGGGACATTCTCAGTGCCACCGCGGCGTCCGCGCTCCTGATGGCCGCCGATGACGTAGGGCTGGAATTTGGTGCGCCGCTTAATGTAAAGCATCCCGATCCCCTTGGGCGCGTGCAGCTTATGGGCGGAAAGCGACAGAAAATCCACGCCCAGTTCCCGGACATTTAGCTTGAGCTTGCCCGGGGTTTGCACGGCGTCCGTGTGGCAAAGCACGCCTTTGGTGCGGCAAATGGCCGCGATTTCCTCGATGGGGAAGATGACGCCGGTTTCGTTGTTGGCATACATCACCGAAACGATGGCGGTATCGGGCCGGATGCTTTTCTCCAACAAATGGATATCCAGCGAGCCGTCGGACTCGACCGGCAGGAAAGTGACCTCGTAACCGCGCTTTTGCAGATGCTCGCCGAAATTGATGTTGGCGGAATGCTCGACGGCGGTGGTGACGACATGCCTTTTGCCTGGCTGGGTCAATAAGGCACTGTGAATGGCGGCGTTGTTGCTCTCAGTGCCGCAACTGGTGAAAACCACCTCCTTGGGGTCCGCCTGAATCAAAGCGGCCACTTTGGCTCGCGCCTCTTCGACCCCCTTGTGAATTTCATTGGCGAAAGTGTAAGCACTGGAAGGGTTTCCCCACAGCTCAGTCATGTAGGGAAGCATCGCGTCCTTTACTTCCGGGGCGATTTGCGTCGTCGCGTTATTGTCGAAATAGTAAAACTTCCGTTTGTTCATGTTCTCGGTCATTGGTAATCGGACCAATTTTGTCTGATTTAGTTTAGCCTTGCCTAATCAAACCGCAAGGGAGTTTTTTCTCGGCCGTGAGCAAAACAAAATTTCGACAACGCCATCGTGTGATGCCAAAGTTTCAGCCCGTTGCGCGAAAGACACCCAATTCACTTCGTTAATCTTATGTTGGGTGGAACATCCGAGGCCATTTCGTCAAGGCACTGGCTCTGTTTGGAGCGGTAATCCGGGCTCCTGACCCGTTGCTTTGGCAAAATCCCGGCCCAAGGCGCCCGCCTCCTCACCAGCATGTTGCTTGGCCAACAGCATGTAAATCGAAGGGATGACCAACAGGGTGAACAGCGTGCCCAAGGCCATGCCGGCTACGATGACGATGCCGATGGAATTGCGCGCGGCGGCGCCCGGACCGCTGACCAGGGTGAGGGGGAGATGGCCGAAGATGGTCGCAGCGCTGGTCATCAGGACCGGACGCAGGCGCACCAAAGCGGCCTGACGAACCGCCGCCAGTTTGCTCAGCCCGCCGCGCTGCAGCTCGTTGGCGAACTCGACAATCAGGATGCCGTTTTTGGCGACCAACCCCACCAAGGTCACCAGGCCGACCTGCGAGTAGATGTTCAGGGTGGTGGTCCAGCCGTTGGTGAAAAAGGCCGTGTTAGGGTCCGGAATTTTCAGGAAGGTAAACAGCAGCGCGCCGAACATGGCCAAAGGCACGGAGCCAAGCAGGATGATCAGCGGGTCGCGGAAGCTGTTGAACTGCGCCGCCAGCACCAGGAAGATCAGGAGCAGCGCCAAGGCGAAGGCCGGCAGGAATTTGCCGGCTTCGGTCCGCAATTGCCGTGATTCGCCGGTGTAATCGAGCTTGTAGCCGCGCGGCAGAATTTGGGCCGCTTCGGTTTCCAGGTATTTCAGCGCCTCGTCCAGCGGCCGGATGGCGACGCCGCTGATTTTCACCGCGTTGAATTGCTGGAAGCGGTTCAGCGAGCGGGGGCTGTTCTTAAGTTTCAGGGTCGCAAAGGAGCCAAGCTGGATGAGCTTGCCGTTGGGGCCGCGGACGTATGTGTTTTCAAGCTGTTGCGCGTTGAGGCGCTCGGCTCTTCGCAGTTGCGGCACGACTTTGTAGCTGAGGCCGTCGAGGTTGAAGCGGTTGACGTAATTGCCGCCCACCAGCACGCCGAGGTCGCCGCCCACCGACGCGAGGCTCAGGCCCAGCGCCGCCACCTTGTCGCGGTCCAATACCAGTTCGACCTCGGGCTGGTCCATCTTGGTGTCAATCAGCGGTGGGAAAGCGAACAGACCGCTGGCGGCGGCTTTGGCCTGCAATTTTTCGGCAAAACCCAGGATGATTTCCGGTTCGGCGGTTGCGCCGATGACAAACTCCACCGGGAATTGTCCGCCTCCGGGAAGGGCGGGGGGGATGGTGACAAAACCGCGCACGCCGGGGATGCTGCTCACCCGCTGTTGCACTTCGGGCAGCACCGTGAAAACGGTGCGCTGGCGCTCTTCCCACGGCTTTAACACCATGCCGGCAAAACCGTTGTTCGGAAAGGTAATTTGAAAGGATTGGAAGAACTCCGGCGTTTTCGCCCATTCCTTATTCATGGCGTCGGTGTAGAAAGCGGTTTGGTCGATGGTGGCGTCCGCCGAGGCTTCCACGATGCCAAAGATGATGCTTTGGTCTTCGGTGGGCGCCAGTTCCTTGGCGGAGAAAATAAACAGCGGCACGGTCAGCAGGCTCAAAGTAATCCAGATCATGTAAACCGCCGGGCGGCCGGAGAGCGTCGCCTCCAGAACCCGTCCGTATAGCTTTTTCAGGCCTTCAAAACCGCGGTTGACGAGCTTGGGCAGGCCGTGATTCTCGCGCTCGGCGTTTAAGAGCCGCGACGACATGACTGGCGAAAGGGTCAGCGCGACCACCCCCGAGATGAAGACCGCGCCGGCCAGCGTAAAAGCAAACTCCCGGAATAAGGAGCCGGTCAGGCCGCCTTGCAGACCAATGGGCGCGTAAACCGCCGCCAGCGTGATAGTCATGGCGATGACGGGGCTGACCAATTCGCGAGCGCCCAGGATGGCCGCCGGGATCGGCGGCTGGCCTTCGCGGATGTGCCGTTCGACGTTTTCGACAATCACAATCGCGTCGTCCACCACCAAGCCGACCGAGAGCACGACAGCGAGCAGCGTTAGGAGGTTGACAGTGAAACCGAACACTTGCATCAGAAACACCGCCCCGATGAGCGAAACCGGAATGGCGACCAGCGGCACCAGCACCGAGCGCACGGACCCCAGGAACAGAAAAATGACGATGGCCACGATAGCAAGGGTTTCCGTCAAAGTCTTGAGCACTTCGTGGATGGCGGCGTCAATGTAACGGGTGGCATCGTAGGCCATTCGGCCCTCCAACCCCTCGGGCAATTCTTTGCGGATGCCCTCCATTTCCGTCCGCACGCGGCGGATGACTTCGAGCGAATTGGCATTGGGCAGCACCCAAATCCCCATGAACACCGCCTTCTCACCGGTGAAGCGGACCTCGGTGTCGTAGTCTTCCGCGCCCAGCACCACGTCGGCGACATCGCCCAACCGAATCAGCCGGTCACCGGATTGGCGCACCACCAGGTTGCGGAACTCCTCGACGGAGCGCAGGTCCGTATTGGCGGAAAGATTGACCTGGACCAACGCCCCTTTGGTTCGCCCGGCGGCGGAGAGGAAATTGTTCGCCGCCAGGGCTTCGCGCACCTGGGCCGGGCTGACGTTCAGGGCCGCCAAGCGGTCGGGTTTGAGCCAGATGCGCATGGCGAAGGTGCGGCCGCCAAGGATGTCGGCCCGCTGCACCCCCTCCAGCGCGGCCAGCCGCGGTTGCACCACCCGCACCAGGTAGTCGGTAATCTGATTGGCCTCGAGGATTTCCGAGGTGAAGCTCAGGTAAGCCGAGGCGAACTGGGAATCGGCGGTTTCAATATTAATGATGGGCACCTCGGCTTCGGGGGGCAGGTTGTTGCGGACCTGGTCCACCTTCGAGCTGATTTCGGCAAGCGCCTTGGTCGGATCATAATTTAATTTCAAGCGCGCCGTAATGGTGGAAAGCCCCAGGCTGCTGCTGGACTCGATATAGTCAATCCCGTCGGCCGCGGCGATGGCGCGTTCGAGCGGCGTGGTGACAAAACCGCGGACCAAATCCGCGCTCGCCCCCACATAAATGGTCATGATTTTCACCGCCGCGTTATCGCTGCGCGGATATTGCCGCACGTTGAGGGATTTGATCGCCTGCACGCCGGCAATGACAATCACCAGGTTGACCACCAGCGCCAGCACCGGTCGGCGAATGAATATGTCAGTAAAGGACTTCATGAAAATACGCCGGTCTTCAGCCTTCGGCGGGGCGGGGTGTGGCCTGCGGCTTGGGCGCCACCTCATTGTTTTCCACCACCGCCATGCCGTTGCGAAGTTTGAAAATGCCGGCGCTCACCAGCCGGTCGCCGGGCTTGAGCCCCGATTCGACACTGATGAAATCCCCTCGCGCGATGCCGGTGCGGATAAATTGCTGGCGCACAACCAAACCGCCGGCGCCGTTGGTGGCCGGCTCAATCAAATAGACGGAGGCCCCGTAGGGGGCGCTTAACACGGCGGTGGCCGGAATGACCAGCAGTTTGCGGCTTTCCGGCAGCAAGACTTCCGCGCGAACAAACATGCCCGGCCGCAGCAGCTCCTCCTCGTTTTCCACCGTGGCCCGCAGTGCGACGCTGCGGGTGCTGGCGTCGAGGTCCGGGTTGATGGCCGTGAGCGTGCCCGCGAAAGTCCGGTCCGGGTAGGCGTCGGTTTCCAGGCGGACCTGCAAGCCAACGCGCAACCGCGCCAGCTCCCGCTGCGGCAGCGAAAAATCCGCATAGGCTGGGGAGAGGGCTTGCAGTGAGACGATGGGCTGGCCGGTTTGCAAATACTGCCCCAGATTCACCAGCCGCAGCCCCAGCCGCCCCGCAAACGGAGCTCGGATGGTCTTTTTATCTATCGCCGCGCGAATCGCGTCGGCGCTGGCCAGATGCTGTTTCAGCGTCGCTTCGGCGGTGTCCAGCTCGGATTGGGAGACGGTGTTTTGCGCGCGCAGCGCCCGCGCCCTTTCCAGGTTGATGCGCGCCAGTTCCACCTGCGCCAGCACGCCCCGCAACTGGGCCTCCTCGGCGGCGATGTCCAGCCGGACCAGCAAATCATCTTTGGCCACCACCGCGCCGGATTCGAAGGCAATCTCCCGGATGGTTCCGGAGATTTCCGCCGCCACCTCCACTCCTTGAACGGCGGTGATGGTGCCGATCGCCTTGAGGGCGCCCTGCCAGTCCACCTCCTGCGCCACCGCGCTGGTCACGGTCTCCGGCGGCGGCGTGTAGGCCTTGCCGGCGGCAATCATTTTCTGAATCTGCATCGTCTTCACGCCGGCCAATCCGCCCACCACCGCCAGAATGACCAGAACCGCCAGGAAAATCTTCAATTTCATATTTCGCCCCGCTCATTGATTGGCGCGCAGAAACCCGCGCAACAAGGACTCGACCATCGTTTCGGCGGTTTTCCCCGCCGGTCGCCAGTCAATCCACTGGCTTCCGCTTTTCGTCAAATGCAGCGCCACCACGCCATGCACTCCCGCCCAGAAAACCTGGGCCGCCAGGTTGGCGTCCTGGAGATCGGGCCGGAACCGCCGCGCCGCCACCGCCTCGCGCACGGCCGTGAGGAGAAAGGCGTAGGCGTCCTCGTCGGGATTGCCTTTTTCGATGCTCAACTCGTCCGGCAGCGGCTCCAGCCGGCGGGTCATGAACATCAGCCGGTAATGTTGCGGGTATTCCAGGCCGAAATTGAAATAAGCCAGCCCGGTGCGCCGGATGCGCTCCACCGGATCGGCAATCCGCCCCAGGCGCCGGAAGTAGTCCGAAAGCGCCCGGAAATCAGCATCGCAAAGCTCCCGCAACAAGGTCCGCTTGTCGGGAAAGTGATAGTAAAGCGCCGTCGCTGTGTAGCCAATCTTGCGGCCGATCTCGCGCATCGTCACCGCCTCGAAGCCCTGGCGCGCAAACAAAGTCCGCGCGGCATCGAGAATGCGCGCGCGCATCCTGTTTCTCGCCTTCGCTCGTCTTTCCTTCGGTTCCATAACAACGTTCAAAATTCTAACACCGTTAAAAATAGTCCCGGTTCGCCCCTCGGTCAACAGAAATTTTTCCCCCAAAATTCCCGTCGAATTATCGGCAACTGGAAACCTCGGGGAACCGCAGAAATCGGCGGGCCGAAACACGGCGCGGCGGGCCGCGGGGGGGCGGATCGCCCCAAGCGCCCGCGGGCTCCCGTCCCAGCGCGTGCGGGCAAGAATTTGCTGGGCGGGGGCGCGCGAACCGTGTTCAATGAGGGCATGAAAAACAACTGGTTTCTGGGGATTTGCCTTTGGGTGTGCCTGTCGTTGGCGCGGTCCGTGTGGCCGGCCGATCCGCAGGTGGTGGGGGGAGTGGATGTGGCGAAATGGCGGGGTTTTAACCTGCTGGAGAAATTCACCGTGGCCCGAAACGCGCCCTTTGTGGAGGAGGATTTTCAATGGATGGCCGAGTTGGGCTTCAATTTTGCGCGGCTGCCGATGGACTACCGGTGCTACACGGAAAAGGAGGACTGGCGGAAATTTAACGAACCGGCGTTGAAGCAGATTGACCAGGCAATCGAGATGGGCCGCCGCCATCGAGTGCATGTCTGTCTGAACCTGCACCGCGCGCCCGGCTTTTGCATCAATCCGCCGGAGGAGCCCGCCAACTTATGGACTGACGAGAGGGCGCTGGAAGCTTTTGTGGCGCATTGGGCCATGTTCGCCAAGCGATACAAAGGGATTCCCGCGCAGGAACTGAGCTTCAATTTATTGAACGAGCCGGCCCGGGCTAGCCGGGAGCAGTATCTCAAGGTCTTCCGGCGCGCCGTCGAGGCCATTCACCGGGAAGACCCAGCTCGCCTGATCATCGTGGATGGCATGAATGTGGGGCGCGATCCGATCACCGAATTTGTGGCGTTGCCCAACCTCGCGCAGGCCACCAGAGGTTATCACCCGGGAACGATTTCCCACTACCAGGCCAACTGGGTGAAAGGTTCCGACAAATGGCCGGAGCCCATGTGGCCGCAAGTCCGGCCCACCGGGCATCTTTACGGGCCGGCCAAGCCCGAGTTCCAATCCCCCTTGGTGTTGCGCGGCGGGTTTCCAGCGGGAGCCGAAATTACCCTTAAACTGCATCAGCTTTCGGTAAAAGCGGTGGTGGCGGGCGTGGTTGATGGCAAGCTGGCGCTCGAGAAGACTTATGATCCCAAGGCCGCGCCGGCCGAGTGGCAGCCGGACAAGACCAGCCAAAAATACCCCTATTGGCAGCCGGCGAGCGGCTTGCGGTTTCAGTTAAAACTGACGGTGCCGGCGCGGGAGGTGCGCCTCGAAAACAGGGACGGAGATTGGCTAAAATTCAGCGAATTAGGCCTGGAATTTCCCGGCGGCAAGGCGCGGGCGTGGGCCACCGATCTTTCGTGGGGCCGGCGACAGGAGGAATGGCAGGTAACTGACGATGGCCGGTTGCTGCCGCCACCCGGGGTTGCGGGCGACCAAACATTGAAAGACTACCTGAAACCCTGGCGGGAAATCTCCAGGCAGGGCGAGGCCGTGTTCGTGGGTGAATGGGGATGCTACAACAAAACACCCCATCCGGTGGCCCTGGCGTGGATGAAAAACTGGCTGGAACTTTGGCGGGAAGAGCGGTTTGGATGGGCACTGTGGAATTTTCGGGGCAGTTTTGGCATTTTGGACAGCGGGCGCGCCGATGTTCAATATGAGGACTGGCGTGGTCACAAATTGGACCGGCAGATGTTAAAGCTGCTCCAGCAATACCTCGCCCACTGACACGATTAACATTTGGACTTCGCCCGCGCATTCAGGTAAAAGGGCGGCATGTTGCCGACCATATTGAGTTCGGGCGGTCCGTTGACCTGGTTGCTGCTGCTCGTGGGAGCGGGGGCGCTGGTGGTTTTTCTGGAGCGATTTTTGGCCTATCACCGCGCGCAGATTAATTGCGCGGAGTTTTTGAATGGTGTGCGCACCGTGTTGCAGCGCAACAACGTGGTGGAGGCGCTTTCCATTTGCGACGCCACGCACGGACCGGTCGCGCGGCTCGTCAAGGTGGCCATCAAAAACCGCGAAAAAAGCCTCGACGGCATCCAACTGGCGGTCGAGGAAGCGGTTCAGCGCGAGATGCCGGCGTTGGAGGAGCGGCTGAGCTTGCTGGCCACAGTCGCGCAGATTGCCCCGTTGCTTGGGCTGTTGGGCGCGGTATTTGCCCTGATCGGCATGGTGGGCGTCATGCGCGAACAGGCCATGGCCATACATCCGGCCGCCTTTGCCGAGCACATCTACGGCGGCCTCTGCTCCACCGCCCTGGGATTGGCCATCGCCATTGTCAATTATGCCGCCTATAATTTCCTGGTCCGCCGTCTGGATGCCGTTATTCACGACATGCAGATGGCGATCACGGAAGTGCTCGGTTTTCTGACCGCCGGAGGGCGTCCCTCATGATCCGTTTTCCCCGGCAACAACGCCTGCTGACCGGGCGGTTTGACGCGATCCCGTTCCTGGCGGTGGGGCTGTTGTTGGTGGTCTTTTTGTTTTTCCATACCTCCCTGGTTTATCTCCCCGGTTTGCCGGTGCTGCTGGACGCGGACCAACTGGGGGCCAAGATGCCGCAACCGCTCAAAATCACCTTGGATGAGCAATCTCGCCTCAGGTTTCGCGGGGCCGAATTCGCCAATGTGGAGATGCTGGCGGCCCGGTTGCGCGCGGAGGCGAAGACCAACCGCACGGCGTATGGATTAAAGATTGAAGCGCATCCGCAGGCAACGAACAGCGCGGTTCGGCAGTTGGTGCAAGTAGCCCGGGAGCTAAATTGGCCGCTGGATTTGCCCGGCGGACGGCTGGATTTGCCCGAATCCGGCAGCCTGGTGTTGGCCACCAATCCAGTCATCACCCTGGCCATTAACCTGAGCGGTCAGATTTATTTCGAAAGCCAGGTTGTGCCGGAAGAGCGCGTGCGGGAGCGGCTGGCGGCCAAGGTGCAACAATCCCGGCAGCCGTTGACGCTGGTGCTGCTGGCCGACAAGGCAGTCGAGTATGACTTGGTGGTGCGGGTAGGGGCCGCCGCGCGTTCCGCCGGCATCCGGCAAGTGGTGCTGGCTACCAGGCCGGCGATGTTCCACTCCCGCCTTCTCCCATGAACGCCATGCCGCCGCAACAGGGTTGGAGCTGGCAACGCTGGGTGGGCATGACGACCGCCGTGTTTATGGCGCAATTGCTGCTGATTGCGCTTTTGGGCGCGCGCCCCAAAACCCAGCCCACCACCACCGCCGAATTTCAAGCGCGGCTGGCGGAGGCGCTGATGCTGGACGCGTCCGATCTGCCGGGATTTGATGACCCCGTTCTTTTTGCCTTGCCCAATTGGCATGGTTTTTCGGCGCACGCCTGGATGCGGCCCGAGCAAATCCCGCACGAATATCACGAATGGTCCGACGCGCAACGGTGGCTGGAATTACGGCACTCGCAGATGGGGGACACTTTTGTCCAGCATGTGCGCGAAATTAGCGGACAGCCCCTGGCCATGACGGAGAAACCGGCGGCCCAATTTTCCCTGCCCGACCTGGAGGGGCGCCCGGATTGGCTGCGCACGCAATCCGTGATCCGGGTGGAAGGCGAGTTGGTCCGCCGTAAATTGCGCGACGCGCCGGCGTTGGTTTCCTGGCCGTATTCCGAAGTCCTGACCCCCACCCGGTTGCTGGTCTGGGTGAATGGCCGTGGGCGGGTGGTGACGGCGGTGCCGGACGGCGCCAGTGGGTTGGCGGAGGCCGACCACTATGCGCTCCAATTGGCCCATGATTTCCTTTTTGAAGAACAGGCGTCTGCCGCGGACGCGGAGCTAACCTCGGGAATGGTAATCATCGAATGGCAAACGGCCCCCTTGACGAACGCCCCGTCCGCGCCGGTGACCGAGGGGGGAAAACCGTGAGCGCGGAAGACCTGATAACGGCCTATGTCATTATCGCGTTGGGCGTTTTGGCGCTCTTGTCTTATTATTTTAACCACCAACGCAAACGCTTGCTGCCGGCGCCCAGCGCCGATCACATTTTTCGGTGCCAGAACTGCGCCTACGTCTATACGGACGACGATGATGTGGACCGTTCCCGTTGCCCGCAGTGTGGAACGCTAAACCAGGAAATCAAATTTTAAGCGCGGCCTCCGGCATGGCTTCCCAAAGGGTGGTCAGCCAATCAAACGGCGCTTTGACCGAAGCCTGATTCTTTTTTACCCTATGGCCGATGGATGGAGACACTCGGGCGCGGGCCTTTACCGCATCAACTTATGAATAACGTGGTGCTTGAAATCGGGGTGATCATGCTGTTGCTGGTTGCCAACGGGCTTTTTGCGATGACCGAAATCGCGGTGATTTCGTCGCGCAAAAGCCGGCTGAAAAAACTGGCGGATGAGGGCCGCGCCAAAGCGCGGGCGGCGCTCGAATTGGCGGAATCGCCCAACCGTTTTCTCTCGACCGTGCAGGTGGGGATTACGCTGGTCGGCATTTTAGCGGGGGCTTTTGGCGGAGCGACCTTGGCGGAACAATTGGCGGCCGCCCTGACCCATTTGGGCTTGACGCCGCATTGGGCGGAGGCGGCGGCCTTGGCAGTGGTGGTGGCCGTCATTGCCTATTTCAGCCTGGTGATTGGGGAATTGGTGCCCAAGCGCTTGGCGCTCAGCAATCCGGAAGGCATTGCGATGGCCATGGCCGGTCCCATGCGCCGCATTGCCGCGCTGGCCAACCCGGCGGTCAAACTGCTGAGCGGCTCGACGGAACTGGCCCTTAAGGCGCTGGGTTTGGGGACCCCGGCTCAAAGCACCGTCAGTGAGGAGGAAGTGCGGCTGCTGGTGCGCGAGGGCCAGCGTTCCGGCACGTTGCTGCCGGCGGAGTCGGCCATGGTGGAGAGGGTTTTGGCCTTGGATAGCCTGCCGGTCAAGAACGTGATGACCCCGCGGCCCAAAATTATTTTTATTAACCTCAATGATCCCCACGAAACGCTTTGGCACAAAATTGTCGTCAGCGGCCACAGTAATTTCCCTGTTTATGAAGGGACCCGCGACAATGTGGTGGGAGTGATTGCGGTGAAATCCATCTATGCCAACCTGGCGGCGGGCGTGCCAGTCAACGTGAAGGACCTGATCACCCCGCCGTTGCTGGTCCCCGCCACCATGCCGGTTCTGGCGCTGGTCGAAGCCTTCAAAAAAGCGGGCCGCTACATGGCCCTGGCGGCGGATGAATTTGGCGGGATTGTCGGGATGGTGACCCTGCACGATGTCATGGAGGCGATTGCCGGGGACATGCCTTCCCCAAATGAACGTCTGAAACCAACGGCCAAGCGGCGGGAGGACGGCTCATGGCTGGTGGATGCCATGATCGAGGTGGCCGATTTCGAGCGATTGGTGCCGGAGTTTAAGCTCCCCCCTCCGTCCGAGCGGGATTACCAAACCCTGGCGGGCTATGTGGTGCGATCATTGGGCCGCGTGCCGACCGAGGGGGAAAGTTTCCAGGCCTCCGGTTTTCAGGTGGAAGTGATTGACATGGACCGTTTTCGTGTGGACAAAGTGTTGCTGATACCGCTAAAGAAAAACGGGTCGGCGACGTAATTTTTTTTGAACATTTTTGGCGGCGGGTGTCTAAAATGGCGGAATTCTTGACAGGCTGTGTATAACTGTTGCCTGTGCGCCGCCTCCAGCGGAATTCTCAGGAGGCGGCTTAAACGAAAACATCTCCGGTAGGGGGTGTAATCAGAAACGACGATGATAAAGGTACAAGAGCTGGCCAAATCGTTCGGCCCCAAAAGGGCGGTGGACGGGGTGTCGTTCACGGTGGAAAAAGGCGAGGTGTTGGGGTTCCTCGGGCCCAACGGCGCCGGCAAATCCACCACCATGCGCATGATCACCGGTTTCATCCCGCCAACGGCGGGGCGAGTGTCGGTGGGCGGCCATGACATTATCGAACAACCGATTGAGGCGAAAAAGTTGATTGGTTACTTGCCGGAGAACGCCCCCGCCTACACGGACATGACGGTTTGGAGCTTCCTCAATTTTACCGCCGAGCTGCGGGGTCTGAGCGGAGAGGCCCGTAAAAAAGCCATCGGGCGGGCGGTCGAGTTATGCTTCCTTGAGTCCGTCCTGCAACAAAGCGTGGACACCCTCTCCAAGGGCTACCGGCACCGCACCTGCTTTGCGCAAAGCATCCTGCATGACCCGCCGGTGCTGATCCTGGATGAGCCGACCGACGGGCTTGATCCGAACCAGAAACATGAGGTGCGACAGCTCATCCGCCGCATGGGTGAAACCAAGGCCATTGTTTTTTCAACGCATATCCTCGAGGAGGTGGAGGCGGCTTGCTCGCGGGCCATAATCATTGATCGCGGCAAAGTCGTGGCCAACGGCACACCAACCGAATTGAAAGCGATGTCCGAAATGGCCGGCGCCATCACGCTGGGCTTGCGGGGCGTGGCCTCCGGGCTGGCGCTGCCGAAACTCTCCCAGGCTGAAGGCGCGCGCAAGGCCACGGTCGTCAAAGAAGACGCCCACCGCTGTTGGTTCCGCATTTATCCTAAGGCAGGGGCGGCCAACGGCCAGTTGGCCGGCAGTCTGCACGAAATCGCCGCCCGTGAAAACTGGCGGGTCGAAGAGCTGCACACCGAGGAAGGGCGTTTGGACGAAGTTTTTCGCAGTATTACCCGGCCGGACACGGCCAAGGAGGAAAAGCAATGAATTCCTGGAATCCAGTTTGGAGCATTACGAAAAGGCAGCTCGGCAGTTATTTCAATTCGCCGGTGGCTTATGTGTTTATTGTCATATTTTTGCTGTTATCGGGTTTTTTCACCTTCATGATCGGCGGCTTTTTCGAGCGCGACCAGGCCTCCATGGTATCCAACTTCATGTGGCACCCCTGGTTTTACCTCTTTCTGGTCCCGGCGGCGGGCATGGGCTTATGGGCCGAAGAACGCCGGCTGGGGACCATGGAGCTGTTGCTGACCATGCCGGTGACCTCCTGGCAGGCAATTCTGGGCAAATTCCTGGCCGCTTGGATTTTTCTGTCCATCACCGTGCTGCTGACTTTTCCGGTGGTAATCACGGTTAATTACCTGGGATCCCCCGACAATGGGGTGATCGTGGCCAGCTATGTCGGCAGCATCCTGATGGCCGGCGCCTGCCTGGCCATTAGTTCGATGACCTCCGCCATGACCCGCAACCAGGTGGTCAGCTTCATCGTCTCCGCGGTGCTGATTCTCTTTTTGATCCTTGCGGGTTTTCCGCCGGTGACCAACCTGCTCAATAGTTGGGGGCTCTCGACCACTCTCGTCGAGGCCGTCTCTTCGATGAGCATCATGACGCATTTCGAGGGGTTCCAAAAGGGCGTTCTTGATTTGCGGGACCTGGTTTTCTTCTTTTCCATCATGGGCTTTGCGTTGTTCACCACTGGGGTGATCATTCGCAGTCTGCGCGCGGGCCATTAACGCATTGAGGGAAGTTCGACTATGAAACATAAGTCTTTTGAAACGGCGCTCTACTCGACGATTGGCGTGGCCGTCATGCTGCTGATTGTGGTGGCCATCAATGTCATCACCAGCATGACCCGCATGCGCGTGGACCTGACCGAAGACCGGATTTACACGCTCTCCGAGGGCACCCGAAAAATTCTGTCCAAGCTGGATGGCAAGCTGAAAATCCGCTTTTACTGCACGCGGGACGAAGCCGCCATGCCGGTCAATTACCGGAACCACGCCCAGCGGATTGACGACCTGCTCGCCGAATACAAGAAACTGGCCGGCGGCAAACTCGAAATTCAAAAATTGGACCCCCAGCCGGACACCGATGCGGAGGATTTCGCCAATGCGGACGGCGTCGAGCCGCGCCAGGTCGGCATTACGGAGTCGGTTTTCATGGGTCTTTCCTTTACCTATCTGGACACCAAGGCCGCCCTGCCTTTTATGGACCCGGGCCGCGAGAAATTTCTGGAATACGATATTTCCCGGGCCATCGCCCAAGTGGTCAATCCCGAGCGCCCTGTCATTGGATTGATGAGCGGCTTGCCGGTGTTTGGCATGCCCAGCAATCCCATGATGATGCAAATGGGCCAGCGGGGGCAGGAACCATGGTTGTTCGTTTCCGAGTTGCAAAAGGATTTCAATGTCAAACAGGTGCAGATGGAAACAGACAAGATTGATGACGACATCAAGCTGCTGATTGTCATGCACCCCAAGAACATCTCCGACAAGGCGCAGTTCGCCATTGATCAATTCGTTCTGCGGGGCGGGCGTTTGATTGCTTTCTTGGATCCCTACGCGGCCATGGAAGGCCGCCAAAATCCGATGATGGGGGGCGGCCCCCAGGGCGGCTCCAATATGGAAAAACTGCTCAAGGCCTGGGGTTTGGAATTCGACAGCAACAAGGTGCTGGCCGATGCCAACCTGCGCAGCCCGCGGTTTCATCCGCGCTACCAGTATCTGCTGCCCAATCTCACCCCCCAATACATCAAGCAGGATGAAATCATCACCGGCCAGATTGACAACCTGATCCTGGCCTTTGCGGGCGTCTTTACCGGCACACCGGCGGAAGGGCTGAAGATGGACACTTTGCTGGAAAGCTCCGAGCAAAGCCAATTGGTGGATCGTTTCATGGCCGAAATGGCCGGCGAACAAGTCGGCAAGGATTTTAAACCGGGCAATCGCAAATACAGCCTGGCCGTGCGCCTGACCGGCAAGTTCAAAACCGCCTTCCCGGAGGGCAAGCCGGAGGACAAGCCGGCCGAAGGGGAAAAGAAGGAAGAAAACAAGGAGGCGAAAAAGGACGAGGCCCTGAAAGCCGGACCCGAGACGACCGTCATCCTCGTCGGTGACGCGGACATGCTGCACGAGCAGTTTTACGCCGAGGTGCAGAGCTTTCTGAACCAAAAGATCATGATGATCCACAGCGGCAACCTGACCTTTCTGCAAAACGCGGTGGAACTGCTGGGCGGGGATGCCAGCTTGGTCAATGCGCGCACCCGGGCCACTAAGAGCCGCAACTTTGAGGTGATCCGCAACATTCGCACCCAGGCGGCGGCGGATTACCAGGCGGAGCTGCAAAAGCTGGAGGAAAAGAAAAATGAAACCCAGCGCAAGCTCAGCGAGTTGCAGTCGAAGAAGGACCCCAAGCAGCGTTTTGCCCTTTCGCCCGAGCAGGCGGCGGAAATCGAGCGCTACAAAAAGGAGCAGGTGGAGACCAACAAGCGCCTCAAGGAAGTGCGCAAGCAGCTCCGCCGCCGCGAGGAGAAGCTCGAAACCACTTTGAAACTGGTCAATATTCTGGTCATGCCGGGCGTGGTGACCGCGATGGGCATCGGTCTGGCTTTGTATAACCGCAAACGCACTGCCGCGAAATGAATCGAAAACAATTAATCCTCATCTTGGTTGCTGGCGCCATCTTCGGCGCCGCGGGGCTTACGCTGTGGAAGAAGGAGCGCGAAACTTGGAAAAGCGAATCGCGCCCGCGCGAAAAGCTGCTGCCCAATTTCCCCATCAACGAGATTGCCCGGGTGAAGATAACCTCGAGCGCGGGAGAGCTAAACCTGCTGAAAAAAGAGGAGCAATGGGTGGTGCAGGAACGCGCTGATTTCCCGGCTAATTTTGGCGAAATCACCGATTTTCTCCGCAAGCTTTGGGAGATGAAACCCGGGGAGCCGATCGAGGTCGGCGAGAGCCAGCTGGGGCGCCTGGAGTTGCTTGACCCCGCCAAGGGCTCCAACAGCGCCACACGGGTGGATTTCCTGGATAAAAACGGCAAAGGGCTGGTTTTCCTGCTGTTGGGCAAAAAGCACATGAAGAAGTCGCCCAGCGCCTCTCCCTTTGGGGGCGGTGATTGGCCCGATGGCCGTTATTTGATGGTCGGCAACGATCGCCAAAGCGTCTGCCTGGTCAAGGAAACCTTCAGCCAGGTCGAGCCCAAGGCGGAATCATGGCTGGACAAGGAATTTTTCAAAATCGAGAAGGTCAAGAGCATTTCGCTCGTCTCCACCAACGCCACCAATTCGTGGAAAATGTCGCGGGAAACCGAGTCCGGCGAGTGGAAGTTGGCGGACGCCCAAAAGGACGAGGTGTTGGACTCCGTCAAGGCCTCGAGCGCGAGCACCGCGATGACCAGCCCCTCTTTTAATGATGTCGTCTTGCGCGACACCAAGCCCGAGATCACCGGCTTGGACAAAGGCAGCACCGCCACGATTGAGACCTTTGACGGTTTCATTTACACGCTGAAGTTCGGCAATAAAACCGCCGACGACAACTCCTACTATTTCAGTGTGGAAACGGAGTTTAATCCCAACCGCACGCGCACCCCGGGCAAGGATGAAAAGCCCGAGGACAAAGAAAAGCTCGACAAGGAGTTCAAGGAAAACCTCAAGAAACTGCAGGAGAAGTTCGACAAGGAAAAAGTTTTCGCCCGTTGGAATTACCTGGTCTCCAAGTGGTCGGTTGAATCCCTCCTCAAGCCGCGCTCCGAGATGCTCGCCCCCAAGAAGGAAGAGCCCAAGCCGGAGGAGAATAAGCCCGCGGAAGCAAAGCCCGCGGACACCAAGCCGGCCGAAGTGAAACCGTCCGAAGCCAAGCCGGAAGAAAAGAAATAAGACAGCCTCGCCGGGTTCACAAAACTGCGGCCAAGATAATTACACTGCTGCTGATTCAGCCGAGAGCAACGAGCAGCCAAAAGGGCATCATTTCTTCCCCACTTCGTAGCAAAACAGCGCCTGGTGCTGCCGCAGGTAAAGGCGGCCGTTTAGAAGCACCGGGTGCGCCCAGACATCGTTCTTGTGTTTCGGGGCGAAGGGGAACCGGCTTACGATTTCAAAGGCATCCGGGCCGGGTTTGACCAGCGCCATCACCCCATCCTCGGTCAGCACATAAAGCCGCCCGTCGGCCCATAAAGCGGAGCCCTTGGTCAGCTCGCTGGTTTGGTAGATTACCTCGCCGGTGTTGGCGTCCAGGCAAGCCCAACCTTTGCGCCCGCGATACCAGGAACCATAGAGGCGCTCCCCCATCACGATTACCCCGCCATGACAGGTGTCGAGCTTCGCCGGCCAGCGCGGCGCGACGCTCACGTCTTCGCCAATGGCGGTGATCCGGTAAAGTCCGATGTTACGCCCGTCCGGCCCGGTAAGGAAAACTGAATCCTGATAAACGGCGGGGGTGCAAGCCAGCACCTTGTAGCGGGTGGGCAGGGGCTGGCTCCACAGAAGTTTGCCCGTGTCGGCGTCCACCCCGAAGCCGTGCGTTTGGGACAGGTTGACGAGATGCCGCCTTCCAGCCATCTCAAAGAGCACCGGTGAGGAGTAGCCGGCGCGCTCCGTGGCCGCCTCGCCGGGATTGCTGTCGCCCGGCATTTTGGCTTCCAGCAAAGCTGGGGTGGTCCAGAGCGTCCGGCCATTCTTAAGGTCAAGCGCCGCCATCAGGGCGCGCTCGCCACCGGCGGTGACCATCACGCGCGGACCGTCCACCAGCAAACACTCGCTCAGCGCCCAAGTGATATTGCGGCCGCCAAAACGCTCCAAGATGTTGACATGCCAGCGTTCGCGCCCGGTGGACGCGTCCAGGCAGGCGAGGCGCCCGTGCGCATTGAGGTGCAGGATGGAGCCGTCGGCATAGGCGCAGGCCGCCCGCGCCCCCGGATATGGCCCGTTCCACGAAGCGCCGTTGGTGGCCTTCCACACCGCTTTTCCCTCCAAATCCAGGGCGTGAACGACCAAATCCGGCCCCGCATCTCCCGCCAGAAAAATCCGGTCCCGAACGATGATCGGAGCGGCATAGCCATATCCCAGGCCCTCAGCTTTCCATAAAAGGTGCGGACCGCCTTCCGGCCAGGTTGACAACAGATTGGTTTCCGTGGAAATCCCGTCGCGTCGGGGACCGCGCCATTGCGGCCAGCCCGGTTCGGGGGAAGGAATCAACCGGGCAAAATGAGTTGGCGGCGCGGTCTGCTGGCTCTCGGCGGACCCGGCAAAAATCGCCGCCCAAGCTATCAGCATAAAAACAGGCATGGCTTTCGCGCGCATATTGACGGCAATTTACACCGGCGCGCTTGGGCCGCCAAACTAATCCGGACGTGAAGTTTCAATTTTCACGGAGAAAGCCTCAAGAATCTCCAACCACCAGCGGCCAACGCGCGCGCAAGAAATGAATGCCGAAGCTTGAAGTTGAAACCTTCGAACCAGACGCGACGAGCCGAGCCTAAGCGCAAACCAAAGGCATTCGCATGGCGGTTGTCGTTGCATTTGCGTTCGGGCGAGGTAACATGCGGCCATGCGCAATTATCAGAATTTCATCGGGGGCCAATGGCAGGCTGGAGTGGATAGTCGAATGCTGGAAAACCGCAACCCGGCCGATCAACGGGACGTGGTTGCTCGTTATGCAATGGCCGGGGCGGCGGAGGCGCAAGCGGCCATCGAATCCGCGCGCCGGGCCTTTCCGGCCTGGTCGGCCGCCACCGCGGTCGCCAGGGGGCGAATCCTCAGCAAAACCGCGCAAATTATCGAGGCGCGCCTGGCTGAGCTGGCCGAGTTGCTCACCTTGGAGGAAGGCAAAACGCTGGCCGAAAGCAAAGGGGAGGTGCAGCGGGCGGCGGACATATTCCGGTTTTTCGGCGGTCTCAGTTACCTTTGGGGCGGGCAGGTAATTCCTCACGACCTGCCGGGCAACCTGCTCTATACCCGGCGGGAACCGTTAGGCGTGGTGGGGCTGATCACGCCGTGGAATTTCCCCATTGCCATCCCGGCCTGGAAACTGGCGCCGGCTTTATTGTGCGGCAACTGCGTGGTGCTCAAGCCGGCTTCGCCCGCGCCGGCCATGGCGATGGAGTTGGCCAAGGCCCTGGCGGAAGCCGGTCTGCCGGCGGGCGCGCTTAGCGTCCTGGTGGGCGAGGGGCGCACGGTGGGCCATGAGTTGGCGGCCAATCCTGCCGTGGTCGCCGTGTCTTTTACCGGGTCGGCAACGGTGGGACAGGCCATCTATCAACAATTGGCACCGCGCATGGCGCGGGCGCAGATGGAGATGGGCGGCAAAAATCCCACGATCGTGTTGGCGGACGCTGACCTCGACCACGCCGTGGGCATGGTGGTGAAGGCCGGTTTTGGCCTTACGGGCCAGGCTTGCACCGCCACCAGCCGCGTCATTGTCGAGGAGTCGGTCGCCGAGGCGTTTATCGAGAAACTGGTGGCGCGCGCGCGGGCTTTGAAGGTTGGTCCGGGGCTCCAGCCCGGCGTGGAAATGGGACCGGCGATCAGCCAACAGCAGTTGGAGGGAAATCTGGCTTTTGTCGCCGAGGCCGTGCGGGCGGGCGCCAAACTGGCCTGCGGCGGCGAGCGTTTGACCGATGCCGACCGAGCGCGCGGCTGGTTCATGGCGCCAACCGTTTTAACCGGGGTGCGTCCGGACATGCGCATCGCCTGCGAGGAGGTGTTCGGTCCGGTGTTGGCCGTAATCACGGTGAAAAATTTTGACGAGGCGCTGCAAGTCGCCAACGGCGTGGAATTCGGACTTTCCGCCTCCCTGGCCACCCGCGATCTTAAAAAGGCGATGCTCTACGCCGAGCGCATCGAGGCCGGGGTGGTGAAGATCAATCAAATCAGCACTGGGCTGGCGTTGCAGGCGCCTTTTGGCGGGGTCAAGAAATCCAGCACCGATTCCTTTAAGGAACAAGGGCCGTCCGCCATCGAGTTTTACTCCCGGACCAAGACGGTTTATCTGGATTATTCGGGCTAGACGAAACCGCCTTCATTCTTCCGTCGCCAACAAGGCCAAAGCCGCCGGTGGCAGGCTCAGCGGTATTTCCCGCCCAATTTCCAGAGGCCGCCCCGCAAGGTTCGGCAGTTGGAGGACACTCCACACCGCGCCCGTGACTTCAACGGTAAGGCGCAAATTTGGCCCAACCCGGCAGCCATCGCGCACCACGCCGCGCAGCAAGTTTGGCGAGTCCGGCGGCGCGGGCGCGAGGATGCTTTCCGGGCGAATCGCCAAGGTAACAAGGCTGCCGATGGGAGGGCGGCGCTCCGGGCACGGAATTTGCAACAACCCCGCCGCAGTGATTACGCGGTCGTTCGCAATATATTCCCCGGCGATAAAATTGCACTCACCGGTAAATTCCGCCACAAACCGGTTATGGGGGCGCTCATAGATATCGGACGGCGCGCCGCATTGAATTATTTTTCCGGCCCGCATGATGGCCAGCCGGTCGCTGATGAAAAAGGCATCCTCCCGAAGGTGGGTGACATGAATCATGGCAATGTTGAGCCGGCGTTGTATCTGCCGCAATTCCTCATGCAATTGGCGGCGGAGATCGGGTTCGAGCGCCGCCAGCGGCTCGTCCAGCAGCAGCAGTTGCGGCTGCGTGGCCAGCGCCCGGGCCAGCGCCACCCGCTGACGTTCGCCACCGGACATTTCGGCGGGCCAACGGCGCGCAAAACCTTCCAAACGCGCCAGACGCAAAGCCTCCGCGACGCGAGCGGCCATCGCATCCGCCGGGCAATGGCGCAAGCGCAGCCCCAACGCGACGTTTTCCTGGACGTTTAAGTGCGGGAAAAGGGCCCCGGACTGGAAAACCATGCTGATGGGGCGCCGATGCGCCGGCAGGGATAGAGCCTCCGCGCCATTGATTTGCAGGGAACCGGAATCGGGTAAATCCAGCCCGGCCAACAACCGCAGCAGGGTGGTCTTGCCGCAGCCGGAAGGCCCGAGCAAGGTGAAGAACTCCCCCGGACGAATCATCAGGCTAACCTGGTCCACCGCCGTCCGGCTGCCGAAGCGCCGGCATAGGTTTTGGGCGCTGATGACGGGCGGACCATCCAGGTCCAGAGCCGTGGATGGACTTGGTTTCATCCTGCTATGCCGCCAGATGGCTCAGGCAAATTCATGCGGGCATCATCATGGCGGCGCACGGCATGATGAAGAAGAAAAAAATTCCGCCACCCGATGGCAAGCCAGGCGGCCAGAGGACAGCCCCCCGCAAAAAGGCAAAGCAGCCTGTTAGAACTGGCCGGTCATGGTTCGGCTCTTACCCGATAGAACCGGGCGCGCCCTCCCACGGAGTCTGTCCACTGGTTGGTGGTGACGGTCGTATTGGTTGTCCATTCGCCTTGAAACAAGTTGGTGCGTGAAAGGATGGTGTAGGCTGTAGCGCCGCCCACTGCCGGCCACGAAATACGGAAGCCACCGTCGGCGTGCAGGGCGCTAATGCGCCACGGTTCGAGCGGCGTCACGCTTACGTCATCCAAAGCCCAGACCCAGAGTGTCGAAAGATCGCCCTCCAACGTCCATGCCAGCCAGGTGAGTTCCCCAAAGGCTTGGCGGATCACCACGTTGGTGGATAATCCTTCACCGCCGGCGCGAATCACATGATCAGCCCAGTTTGTGCCATCCGCACTGGTTTGGATTTTGATCCACAAATGGGCGGGAGGCTGGAAAAGCCATTGCAGGGATTGTCGAAACCGCAGTTCCAAACCGGTTAGGCCCGCGGTTTTCAACGGCGGACTAACCAGTCGCACGATGCCGTTGGTGGACTCATCCCCTTGGCAGCGCAATTCAGGTTGATTGCCGCCAGCCAAAGTGGGAGTGGGTTCCGCGCAAAGGAACCAAGCGGCCTGACTGTCGCGCTGCTGTTGGCTCCAGGACTCAAGCCAGGGGTCGGCGCGGAAATCGGTAAAATAAGGCAGCTCTTTTACCGGCGCGCTACGGGAGGCAAAGCGCCACACCGCGCCAGTGGCGGTCAAGCCCGCCGCGTTGCGCGCCACCAACCGCCAATAATAGGTGTTTCCCGGCTCCAAGCCACCGGGACTCCAGGAGGCGGCTGTTCCGCCCGCCAGGCGGCGACTTTCCGCACTGAGCGACGCAACGGCTGCCTGATTGGTGGAGAAATACAAGTCCACGCTGGCGGCATCGGGATTGTAAAGCCATTGCAGCGTGATGTTGGTGGCCACCGCCAGTTCCCCATCCTGAGGGATCGGTCCATAACAAGGACCGGGCGGCGGAAGATTGCTGGTCACCGCAAAGGAGATGTCGTCAAGATACCAACCGTCATTCAGCCACAAGTCGCCAGACAGCACAAACGCCACATAAGTTGTCGCGCCCAGGTTGTGCCGAATAGAACAGTGCGCCCAACCCGGCGCCAGGTCACTGGTGGGCTGGAGGGACAGTTCGTTGGTCCAATTGGCCAGGTCAGCACTGCTTTGCACGGAAAGGAACAAGCTGCCGGTTGACCATTCGTTAAAGTCCAGCGCCTGCCGCCAATCCACAGCTAGATAAGGAGCGCCGGTGGTCTGCAACGGCGGACTGATGAGGCGGATTTCACCCGTGCCAGCGGTCGGTTCACAGCGCAGCTCAGGGGATGCCCCGCCAGCGGCCTGCGCGGGTGACCAGCGCCAATAGGAATCGGGCTGGTTGGTGGTTTGCGTCCAGGAATCACCCCACGGGTTCAGCTCAAAGGTGGTCGCATACGGAAGCGACTTCAGCGGGGGAGGCTGGGTTAGGAAAGTCCAAACCGGTCCGGGTTGCAGCAGTCCAGCGGCGCTCCGCGCCACTATCCGCCAATAATAACGTGTCGAGTATTCCAGACTGGCCGGTTGCCAGCTATTGGCCGGCCAATTGCTGGCCACGCAAGCGGCGGGCGACTGCTGCTGAACCGCCAGGAAATTGGCGCTGAAATAGATGTCCACATTGCTTGTGCCCACCGAATTTTGCCAGGAAAGCGCGCTGGCGAGCAAGACTGCATTGTCCCCATCCGCCGGCGCCGGATTGAAGGGCGGGTCGGGGGCTGTGGGAACTGGTTCCACGGCGACGTTATCCAGGTAAAGGCCCTGCCCGGCGTAGGCTTCCGAGTGCTTCACACTGGACCAAAAGCGGAGGACAAATTGATTGGTTATGGGGCCGAGGGGCAAAATCAGGCGGGTCCAATTGGTGTTGGTTCCGCTGGGGTATAGGTCGGCGCTGATTTTTTCCCAGCCGCGCCCCCGATTCAGGTCCACGCGAAGGTTCAGATCCCGATTGTAGGTGTAATTTAGAAATTTGTAATCGAAGCGGAGCCGCCAGTTGCCCGCGCCGGAACAATAAAAAAACATTCGCGCGCTGTTCCGGTAATTGAGGCCTCCTTCGTCGGCGTAGTCCCAGATTTCGGCGGGATCGCCGGGCTGCCAATAAACAACCTCCGCGTCGCCGCCTTCCATGACCACGCCGCCGTCGGCTGGCCCCCCATCCAAGGGACTGTGGGCGGCAGGCGACCAGCGGATATTGCTCCATTTGTTGGTCCACCGCTCGATGGACAGAGGGATGTTGGAGGTAAATCCCTGCGCATAAGGCACGGCCAGCCACTGCGGATTGGTGGTGGTAAAATGCCAAACTGCCCCGGTGGTGAAACCGAAAGCATTGCTGCATAGCACCCGCCAATAATGGGTGGCGCCCGAGGACAAAATTCCCGGTGAAATGCGATCCTCACTGGTCACACCCGCCAAAGCGCCCGGGTCAAGGCCGGCGACCGCCGTTGAGGAAGTCGAGCAGTAAACCCAAGCAGCGTCGGTCAGCAGGCTGCGCGCCCAATGCAGCGAGGCGCTAACAGGCACTTGGGTTGCGCCGTCCATTGGCTCCGGCGACTCGGGAGGGTATGGCTGGCCGCCTTCCGCCACGAGGCGAACCTCATCCAGAAACACCGACTGGCGCATATTGTCCAGCATCGAGGAGTAAAAGGCCTCGGCATTAAAGCGGACGGTGAAATCACCGCTTTCCGTCGCCAGGGAACGAAGGTCCAAAACCACCGCCGTCCACTCGTCGTTTTCGCCACTCCAGAAATTGTTGCGCCAGGCGCCATCAAAAACATCCACGCTCAGGCGGGCATACATTCCCGGGTCCACCCGATAGGCAAAGCTCATCTGCGGGTTGGCGGCCGGCTGGAAGGTTTTGCTCAGGATCGTTGCCGCGATGTTGAAGGAGCCCGAGGGATTGGCGCTAAAGCGGGCGGCGCCAGCGCCGCGCCAGGTGTTGGTCGTCGAAATTCCGGCTTGTCCCTGGCTGGGCAAAACCGTCTCCCATTCGGCCAGGTCGTCCCCGAAGTCGTCATAAAAAGGCAAAGCTGGGGGGGGCGGCATAAGTGGTAAAAGCCCGCACCGGATTGTTGCTGGCCTGGCCGATAAGATTGAAGGGCACGATGGACCAATAATACTTGGTCGCATAGGCCAGGTTGGAGTAATTGAAGGAGGAAACGTTTCCCAGCGCCAAGCCGTTGATCAAATTGGTGGGGAGCGAAACGCCGCCGCCATCCGTGCCCATAAACAGACGGTAATTGTCCGCCCGTTCCGCCGGCTGCCAGACCAGCAGTCCGCGTGGCGGAGCGCCGTTGGTGTTGTGGGCCGGGCTGATAAGGGTGACCGGGCTCGGCGGATTGGTGTCATCGTAAAGGCTCACATCATCCAGGGCGATATCGCTGAGATAATAACCGCGCTCAACGCCCAGAAAGGCGACGCGCAAATCATCCGCCCGATAGGGCGTCAAATCGAGGACCCGGTTGGTCCAGCCGGGGGTCTCCGTGGTGTGCGCCAGCAAATCTGCGGCTTCCCAGGCGCCGTGATGAAAAACGCGCACCCGCACATGCGACTGATAGGAATTCGGCTCGCCCCCTTTGGCAAACCAAAAGGAAAGCTTGGGATAATTCATGTTGGCCACGGCGAGCACGGGCGTGAGCAAGGAATTGGTCAGCGCGGTGACGGGACTTTGATATTGGGTGTCCACGTTGGCAAACCAACCGGCGCCGCTGGTGTGATCTCCCCACACCGCTTGGCTGCCGCTCTTCACCATCACCCAACCGGTGCCGGTGGCGTCATAGCCGCTGATCCAGCCCGGCGGCAAATTGCCGTTGCGCTCGAAATTCTCCGTCCACGGAAAGGCGGAAATGGTGGCGCGGGCCCCGGTGGTAAACCGGTGTATGGGAACGCTGGCGGCCTCGCCAAGGCTGTTGGAGGGGACCAATTGCCAATAGTAATCGGTATTGGGCGCCAGGTTGTCCAAAGCGGCGCGCGAGGCGCCGCCGGGTAAAACGCGGCCATTGACGAGGTTCGTTGGCGTGCTCCCCCCGTTGCCATCGGTGCCCACATACAGGCGGTAGTGGGAGACATTCGCGCGCTCCTCCCAGCGCAAGGTGGCGAAGAGGGGGACGTTGGTGGCATTAGGCGCCGGTTGACGGCGGGCCGGCGCTTCTGGCGGCGCAATGTCGTCGAACACCGTCAAGTCATCCACGCAAATGCAAAAACGATAAGAGCCGGGGATGTTGCCACGCAGACGCAATTGCAGGTTGGTGGATTTGTCGGCGGCCAGATTAGCGCGCGCCTCGCGCCAATAATGGTTCCAGCCGCTCCACGATCCCAAAACGACCCAGGTGTTGGTCCGCAGCGCCTCCAAATAAACGGTGTCGTTCCCCACCCAATACCAAAAGGAGAGGGCGGGGTTGGCCAGGGCCGAGACATCGAAGGCGGGCAGATAAACAATGGTGTTGGTTTGCGGGTAATACCACGAATCCACCACGATGTAATAACCGGTTCCGGTGGTATGGTCGTAGTCCGGCTCGTCTATTCCGCTTTGGCTGAGCTGCCAGTCATAACCGCTATCGTTGACGGCGTTTGTCCAGCCGGGCGGCCATTGCCCGCCGTCGAAGTTCACCGCGTAGGGAAAGGTGGAAATTGCCGGCGCGCCCAAAGCTCCGCAACCGGTCAAAGCCAGGAATAGGCAGCGGATTGAATAAAATAATCGCCTCATATCCAGTGATTGCAAATGTACTCAATGCAAGGCTTCGCCTTACTGCAAGTCTTCGCGAAAAACAAGCGAAAAAAGACTGACCCAATGGATGGCGCGTTGCATCAAGATAAAAGACACCGGGGCGGTTTCTGAGGCGGGAGCCAAAAGAGGTCGTTGACTCATGGGAAAAAGACACCGGAAAAAGCCGGTGAGAATGAACATGAGTCGTGCGAT
>Ga0101944_10000910_pt1 | contig 74330 bp, 56 predicted proteins | sample DewCreD2012metaG_FD_75245 | JGI IMG/M metagenome (GOLD analysis project Ga0101944, IMG submission 75245) | Hot spring sediment bacterial and archeal communities from British Columbia, Canada, to study Microbial Dark Matter (Phase II) - Dewar... ... | reverse complement strand
CGTTAGAGAAAGACTGCCCACTGCCCACCACAAAAAACTGCGCTGGCCCAACCGCTCCGTTCGCGCGCACTACGGCCGTGCCCGTAGCCGTGCCGGCACACTGCGCCGGCGCTAACGAGACCAGCGAGATTGTCAGCGTACACTCCACATAGGCTTTGTTGACCGAGACGCTCAACACAGAGCACGCAGGGTTGGGGCTGATAGGGCGTATCTCCAACAACACAATATCGCCTGCTTGAAGCCCGCTGACGATGTGCCCCAACGGCAAATTGGACGGCTCCCATGGGCTGCCATTCACGCTTACCTCAAAGCCAAGGCTGCCCGGAACGTCGTCCCAGCGCCAGTGCATTTGGCCGTTGCGCATCTGTACGACCTGTACGTTGGTCGGCGCTGGCAATGTGCAAGCCACGCACTGGATGACGGCCGACCACCCCGGTGCCGTGCCCTGCCCGTCGGAAGCGAACACAGCGGTCAGGCATCCGCCCGTATTGGCCGGCGACGCCTTCACTTCCAACGGCAGCGGATGCCCAAGACCCGTGTAGCAGGCAATTGCCGGTGCAAAGACGGTGCTCCCGTCCAGCAGGCAAAGGGTATCGCCAGCAGCCAAAGCGAGCTGCTCAAAGCGCAGCAAAATGTGCGTGTTGCCCGTACCATCCGGGCAGATAGTCGTGTGTAGATTCTGGTTGTCGGGGTAATTTCCCGCCCCCCCTCCGCTATCGAAAAACTGGCCACTACATGAAAATACTGGCGCTCCGCTCATATTAAACACTTGCGCTGGCAAGATGCCAACGTGCAACAGCACAAAGAGTGGCAGCAAGTACATTTTTCTCATGGCGGAGAGAGGCAGTTTGGGTGTAAAAATCAGAAAAGGGCAGAAGTGAGAAAGTCAACAGTGTTTTTCAAAACAACCCGAAAGGAAAGAAAATCTTTTCGCCTTCTTACCGGCGCGCTGAAACCGTAGTAAAGGCACAGAAAGAAATAAAAAGGCAAAACAAATTTACGAGACTTTCCTTTGGTGCAGATTGAAACTGCTGCGCAAGAGGTAGTTCTGTTCGCTCGCCCCTCTGAAGCAAGGCCAAAAGTGGGTCTGTATTTTCTTCAAGCAGCCTCACCGAACTAATGCCTGTCAAACCGCCGATCTATTTTAGAAAAACGGGCGTACGACAAGAACCTTGCGGAGTTTGGACAATAAGCACATAATGGCCCGGTGGCAAATGACCGGTGGCAACAACCTGATGCGCGGCCTCAATGTAGTATTGGCTTACCTGTCGGCCTATTACATCAAATAACATCAGCACTGCATCTTCGGGTTCTTCCAACTCGACAAGCAAGCGTTCGCGCGCCGGGTTGGGATACGTGCGCACACACGGACGCTCAGAGGAACGCTCCTGGCTGGAGGAAGCAGGGGCACAAGCGCCGTGGGGCGCTCCTTGCTGCACGAAGACCCCCTGTACAGCGTACCAGTGCTGCCACTGGCCACCTGAGCCCGTTTCCCAAGTTTTCAAATCGAACGAGTGGCTACCCATTTTTGTGCCAGGGACGACGTAAGCAATGACGGCGGCCTGCTGTCGGTTCCACGTTAAAGGCACATTAGGCTGGATGACCTCCGGGCCGAAGGGCTGCTGGCAATTGGTTTTCAGGAAGTAAGCGTAGTCGTTGTAGCTGGGATAATCTCCAAACACAATGGCGCGGCCACTTGTGTCTACACAGACGGCGGTGTACTCGTTGCAGGCAATGCCATAGAAAGGCTCACTGTGCGCCTCGGTTAGGCGGGCCAAAAAGGCAAAATGGCGCCCAGCGCGTTCACGCTGGTCGTAGTGAGAGTCTGAAATGGCGCGGGCAACGAAAGGCGGCTGCAGAAAGTCCGCCCAGCCGAGCACATCGAAATTAGGGTGGAAAGGATTAGCCAGCGCTTGGGCTGAGGTGAGCGAGGCCACCGAGGGCGCATAATAGGCTGACGTCAGTATGGCCATGCCAGCGCTAGTGCCCCCTACGGTAATTTTCTTTTCTCGCAACAGGTAGTTGAGCGCTTCCTCTACCGGTGTATCTTTCCAATATTGGTAGTAGCGGTATTGGTCACCGCCAGCGATGAAAACAAGCTCGGCATTTCGGATTTGACGAAGCACATAGGGATCGTACGCGGCTTCGGCGCTGTTGAAGCGTATGGTCTCGACGGAATTGACAGGCACCCCCAACTCGGTGTAAAAGTACGCGTTATAGCCGTTGGTGCCAGAGGCGCGCAGCACGACGACATCGCCACCCGCAGCGCGCTGTAGCATCCAACGCATGGCCTCGTCGTTGTCAGGACCACCGCCAGCCAGCACTAAGCCGCCTTGATAGCTGCTCGGCGTTGCATCCGTCGTGTCGCCTACGACCCATCTGGTGTAACTTTGCCCGAGGGCACTGTTGGCCAGCAAAGCGAGCCACACACTAACCATAACGCGTTTCATAAGCCCTTTATCCTTCTTGTTTAGGCAAATATAAGGGCTTCTCAAAAAGACTTACCTCCCCTCAGGGGTGTTCACTTCGAGTACATTTATTTTAACCTTTTATCTGTCCTGCTTTGAACACGATAACCACCTCTCGCACCCGACGCAGCCGGCGTCGGACGGAAGCGAAAGTCAGCCTAACAGATGTCCCGGCCGACGTGCTGGAACGCGCCTTCCGACTCATGGCAACCGCCAAAGCCATGACCGACATCTACGAGGCCCACTTTAAGTTTGTTTCTAAATATGTACACGCTACCTCGCGCGGGCACGAGGCCATCCAACTGGCGGTAGCCATGCAGCTGCTACCTCAGGACTACCTGTACCCTTACTACCGAGACGACAGCATGCTGTTGGGCATTGGTATGCGTCCGTACGACTGTATGCTCCAACTAATGGCCAAACGCGATGACCCCTTCTCTGGCGGCCGTTCCTACTACTGTCACCCTAGCCTGCGCGACTCCGACAAGCCCAAAATACCCCATCAAAGTAGCGCAACAGGTATGCAGGCTATACCCGCCACAGGGGCTGCCCTGGGGTTTTGGTATCGCGAGCGCGTGCCCGAGTTAGCGCCACCACCTGAAGCAGAAAAACCCATCGTAGTCTGCTCGCTGGGCGACGCCTCCGTCACCGAAGGCGAGGTAAGCGAGGCTTTTCAAATGGCCGTCCTGAAGAAACTGCCCATTCTTTACCTCGTCCAGGACAATGGCTGGGATATTTCGGCCAACGCCGCCGAAACACGCGTGGCTACAGCTGCCGAGTACGCCAAGGGCTTCCCTGGCCTAGAAGCCGTCAGCATCGAGGGCAACGATTTTGTCCAGTGTTGGATAACTGTACAGGATATTTTGCAAAAAATCCGCACCGAACGCCGCCCTTTTCTGTTGCACGCACGCGTGCCTTTGCTCAATCACCACACCTCAGGCGTCCGCAAGGAATGGTATCGCGACGACTTGGAAGAACACCAACAGCGCGACCCTTACCCTATCTTGCGCCGCACCCTGCTGGAACGCGGCTTCTCCAAAGAGACCCTGCAACGCATCGAACAAGAAGCCATCCGAACCGTGGCTGAAGATTTCGAGCAAAGCAAAAATGCCCCAGACCCGCGCCCCGAAGACCTCTACACCCACGATCTGGCACCTACACCCATCACCGAAGAGCAAGGCACCCGCGAGCCCGCAGGCCGCGAACCTAAAGTGATGGTGGACTGCGCGCTGTACGCTATCGAAGAGCTCATGCGCCAGCACCCAGAGTGTCTCCTCTACGGCCAAGACGTGGGCCGACGGCTGGGCGGCGTCTTTCGCGAAGCCGCCACATTGGCAGAAAAATTCGGAGACCACCGGGTGTTCAACACACCTATCCAGGAAGCTTTCATTATCGGCAGCACTGCCGGCATGAGCGCGGTGGGGCTGCGCCCCATTGTAGAGGTGCAATTTGCCGACTACATTTGGCCTGGGCTTAATCAATTGTTTACCGAAGTAAGTCGCTCGTGTTATCTGAGCAACGGCAAGTGGCCCGTCAGCTGCATTATTCGGGTGCCCATTGGCGCTTATGGGAGCGGAGGCCCCTACCACAGCAGTAGCGTCGAGAGCGTCGTGGTCAACATTCGAGGCATCAAAATAGCCTATCCCAGCAACGGCGCTGACCTGAAAGGGCTTATGAAAGCCGCTTACTACGACCCTAACCCTGTGGTCATTTTCGAACACAAAGGCCTGTACTGGAGCAAGGTGCGCGGCACAGAAGCCGCCCGCACTCCAGAGCCTGACGAGGAGTACATTGTGCCTTTCGGCAAAGCCCGCACAGTGGTCGAGGCCGACCCGGAGGCCGTCCGCCGCGGCGAAACGCTGGGCATAGTCAGTTACGGCATGGGCGTACACTGGGCCTTGAATGCGGCGCATGCATATACAGGACGGGTAGAAGTTCTCGACTTGCGCACGCTTGCTCCACTCGACGAAACAGCCCTGTACACCTTGGCCCGCCGACACGGCAAAGTACTGGTATTGACGGAAGAGCCCGTAAACAATACCTTTGCCCAAAGCATTGCTGCGCGCATCGCGGAAACGTGCTTCCAATATCTCGACGCGCCCGTACGCACCTTAGGCGCCGCCAACGTACCAGCAGTACCGCTCAACGAGACACTGGAGCGTGAAATGATACCTTCTATTGAAAAAGTGGCCAATGCTATAGGAGAATTACTCGCCTATTAACCTGAAACCGCCAGATACCTCACCGCCATATGTTTAACTTGCTTAGTTTGCCAGCCTATCGGCTCCTGGCTCTTGCGGTGGGAGTAACCGCCTGTGGAGAGTCACTGCCTAAAGAAGAAACCCGCTACTTTTTTGAATACCAGACGCGGGTGGACGCGCACCAGCTCCCCTGCGGGTATAGCGAGGAAGAAGAATGCAGCGACCGAATAAAACGCGAAATCCGGCAGTACGTAGGCAAGGTAAGCATAGCAGAGCAAAAACGCATGGGCGAACAAATGCACCAGGATTTCATCCACCTTATTTCGGAAGATGCGACTTACAATGCGCGAGTAGAGGCCATCCTCGGGCGAATGCGCCCTTACCTGAGCAAGCAAGACTTCGACCACAACATTTTCGTTTTAGAAGACAGCGAGTTCACCGCTTTCACCGTTCCCGGTGGCAACATATACCTCAGCATTGGCCTAATAGAAGCGCTCCCTGGCGACGACGAACTGGGGTTCATCATCGGGCACGAATTGGGTCACAGCGAAAACAGCCACACTGCTGAACTCGCTCGGCTTATCAAATACGTCGAGATTGCCGAAGAAGAGGGCGACTTGTTTACTCAAATAGTTGCCACCTTGACGAAGTACCAATCTCTTGTCTGCAACAAAGCCGATGAGCTGGAAGCCGACATTGCTGCGGTATACCTGCTCCATGCAGCGGGTTATGACCCGGAACGCGCTTTTTTGGCGACAAGTCTACTGCGCCAGATGGACGACGGGAAACCGAGCAGTGCCATAGAGCACTGGATTTATAGCCTGGCCCGTACACACCCCTGGTCAGAAGACCGAGACCGCTGCGTGCGTCAATATGTGAAAAACGCTAAGGCGGTAGCGCAGTGCCGCAACAAGTACGAGAAAAGGACGCGCGCCAAGGTGGCGACGCGGCGCTCGCCGCTCAACGTACGCCAGTACCCCAGCACCCGCAGCCAGACGTTAGGCCAGTTTGAGCGAGGGGAGGAAATTACCCTCATTTGCGACTGCGTGAAACAGCAAAGTGGGATGCAATTCGTCTTCGCCCACAACAATGATGGGCTAAAGGGCTGGGTAGATAAGAAATACGTTCAACTGATAGGAGGAAAATAGCCTCGGAGGTGTTGCTATGAGGTACTCACTTGCTTTTGTTTGTGTCTTGCTCGCAAGCGCCCTGACTGCCCAGACCCTGCACCCACTGCTCATCGCCGCCTTGGACAGTGCAGAGCGCGTACAGCACGGCTCCTATCGCATCCGCGCGATAGAGAAGCACGCCTACAGCCGCGACTCTATTTTCCACCAGGGCCAAGTTTGGTTTGCACGCTTCGAGCATTTCGACGGACGCCCCGGGCTGCGCTACGAAGCCGACTTGCAGACGCAGTACCCTTCTAACTTGCAGCACCTCCGTGTGGTGTTCGACGGGCGCTATAAATACACACTTTTTGGCGATAGTTTAGTGCAGCGCTACGACCTGCAACGCCTCGACCTGGAGGCGCACCAATTCCACAACGGCACCGTGTTTTTCTTCTTGCCGCTGTTGTTGCACACACCTGCCGTGCGCAAATATTACGGCCCAAGCAAAGACCTCGGCGTGCCGCCTTACCAGACACTGGGCGATACCCTCATTGGCCAGACCTTGTGCACGCTGGTGGGCGCCGACTGGGCAACCGAAGCCACCGCAGAGGAAGAAGCTCGCTGGCGCCACATTCGCTTTGCGCTCGAAAAACACAGCGGCCTGCCTATCTATTTCCACTATGAATTCAGCCGATTGGGCGAAAACTCCCCTCCTACTCCTCCCACTTACCTGTTGCGGATTGCGGTAGATGACTACACCCCCGCCCTGCCTCGGAACAGCTTCTACCTGGATTGGCAAGCGTTGCCTAAAACGTATGAGGTGCGCGAGTTCTTCGATTGCTACAACCGTGAAATCCTCCGCCCGAGGCATTTCGATGGGCTATGAGTGGAGCAAGGCTGCTTAGAACAGGAGTGGCGAATTCTTGCCGCTGAGCGACACTTCCTTGATTATTCCGACCAGATTTTGGCATCCAAGCGCTTTTTAGGAACTTTGGCCCGCTTTTTGGAAAGGCGGGTTTATCCGCTTGTTTTCCCGTGAGCGGTGTTGGTTTTTAATCCGAATAGAGCCTAATCGCCGCTGCGACAGGCCAACAACAAATCCACAACCAGTTGTTTATATGCCTTTACGCTCCCGCTGGGTCTGGTCCGCCATTTTCCTCTTGGGTTTCCCGATTCTTCGCGCACAGGTGACGTTCTCCTTGCCGGTGGTCAACAACGCAGCTCCGGGAACAGTGGTCACCATGCCGGTACAAGTAGCCAAGTTCGACAGCATCGTCGGCGTTCAGTTTGTGATCCAGTGGGACCCTGCGGTCATCAACTATCTCTCTGTTCTGAATTTTAACCTGCCGGGGCTGACCATTGATAACTTCGGACGCAAGGACACGGCACAGGGCATTCTGCGTTTTGCTTGGAATACGCCTTTGGTCAAAGCAGGGGTGTCGCTTCCCGATAGTACAGCCATTTTTTTGATAAAATTTGGGGTTAGAGGCGCCAATGGCCAGGGCACGCCGGTAGTGTTTACCGAGGTCCCGCCGACTCAGTTTGAAGTGGTCTTGGCCGACACCGCGCGGGCTCCGCTACGCATGAAAGACTGCGTACTCAAGCACGGCTACGTAGCTATAGGTTTCGCTGTAAGCACAAAGGAAGCCCAAGAGGGCCCAGCGTCTTTGCCTGTCAGCATATGGCCCAACCCATTTGCCAACAGAACGCTGGTTTCCTTCGCCTTAAGCAGCGCCGACGAGGTGCAGTTGGTCTTGATGGAAGCCAACGGGCACATAGTGGAAGAACGGCGTTATATGTTGCCTGCCGGCTGGCATGGCATAGAAATTGCCGCTTCTCAGTTACCCAAGCACGGGGTCTATTTTTTACTCCTCCGAACTCGAACACAAACGAGCGTCCAGCCTTTGGTTAGATTATGACGAACTACTTATTTCTTCATCATCCCTATTCCTTATTAAAGATGAGACCGATTTTCCCTACACTTCTCTCAGTGAGTCTGTTGGCGTCCAGTCTGACGGCGTTGGGGCAAAACCTGATTACCACTTTTTCCCCAACCACCGTGAATGCTAATTTCGGCGACACTATCACGCTGGAGCTGAGGGTACAGAACTTTACTAACATTACGTCGCTGCAATTTCCTATTACTTACAATAATACGCTTCTAGAATTTATTACGATGACGACCACGACGTTGCCGGGCTTCTCTTCGGCCAACTTCAACCCACAGCCGGGTAAGGTGACGGTCTCGTGGTTTCCCGATCTCTTCCAGTATCCGACGGGGCTAACACTGTCGAACAACACCACTATACTTTCGCTGCGTTTTCGCATCAAGCAGGTCGGCTCTTCTCTGGTAAACCTGGCTAATGTTTCGCCAGGTATCGAGGTTACGCGCAATGGTCAGAACATTCAAGTGTCCTTTAGCAATGGCGGCGCGACGGTGGTAGGTTCAGGCGGGCCACCGGCCAATTTTCAAATTCGCGCCAACAAGCGTCAGATCGAAAAAGGCAAGGTAGGGTGTATGCCGGTGACTGTCAAAGGTTTCAAGGATATCATCGCCCTGTCTTATGTCATGCACTGGGATACAACTGTGTTGAAATACCAAAATACGGGCGCTTACAACCTTCCCTTTCTAAGCGCCTCCAATTTCAATGTAGTGCCGGCCAACTCGAACAACCTGATTTTGAGCTGGGACGACCAGACGCTCAACGGCGTTACGCGCGCTGATAGCGCTTCCATTTATGAGGTTTGTTTCCGCGCCGATGGGCCGGTAGGTAGTTTTTCAATCATCACTATAGACGCAGTAGGCTTCCCACCAGGGGGAGCCACGGAAGAAGAGGCTATTGACAAAAACAGCCAAAACGTCTGGGAACCAGGAACCGCCGTGCGGGATACTATTTTCGTCATTGCCGTTGCTGCCGATCCTAATGCTGTCCATTTTATAGCGGATAAGGATACTGTCATCAAAAACGGCACCACGTGTGTAGACATTCGGGTGCGCAACTTTAAGGACATTACCTCCGTGCAAATGGGTATTTCCTACAACCCCTCTTTGCTGCAGCTGAATAACCCTATCCAATTTGGTAGCAACCCATTAGGTTTGACCACGGCCAATTTTAATACCAACCCTCCGGGCGAGATACGCTTCACGTGGTTTGACCAATTGGCCATAGGCAAAACTCTTCCCGATAACACCATCATCTTTTCCTTATGTTTTACTGCCATTGGAGATACGGGCAAACTTTCTCCTGTTAACTTTACGAGCTTCAATAATTTCCCTATTGAAGTGACCCAGGATCAAAAAGGCGAGGTAACGCCAGGGCTGATCAACGGCAGCGTATTCATTACCTCCCTGATACCACCTGTGCTACAATTGAACCCCAACAATGCGGCCTGCAACGGCACGGCTACGGGCTCTATTTCGGCTCAACTGATTCAAGGGGGGCCGCCCATGAACTTCAGCTGGACGGGGCCCAGCGGCAATGGGACGACGACCGATACCCTGATTAAAAACTTGCTACCAGGCACCTACACCATCACTGTAACTGTGGCCAGTGGCTTGACAGCAACGGGCACTGCCACTGTTGGGCAACCACAACCTATTTCAGCGAACGCCTCCGTCACCAATGTAACGTGCTTTAACGGTTTAGATGGCTCTATCACCCTTTCCACATCGGGCGGGACACCGGGGTTCTCATACACCTGGTCTGGGCCGCCACCTTTTAATAACCAAACCACGACCAACCCAAGTGTCACGGGTTTAGGGGCAGGTACTTATTCGGTGACTATTACCGACTCCAGAGGATGCACGCACACATTAACGGCTGTAAATGTCAGCTCGCCTTCAGCCATTCAGCTGTCGCTTACACAGGCGGTAGTAAACGCTGTGTCTTGCTTTGGTGGGAATAACGGCTCTATTGCTCTTCCCAATCCTACAGGCGGCACTGGTGCTCATACATTCTCTTGGAGCGGACCGAATAACTTTTCCGCAACGACTAAGAATATTTCCGGGCTGACCTCCGGCACTTATACCCTTACCATTCGCGATGCGAACCAATGCTCGCGCCAATATGAGTTTACGGTAAACCAGCCACAAAGCCCCGTTTCGGCAGCGCCCTCCGGCACGCCCACGCCAGCCACGTGCTTTGGCTCTAATAATGGGGCTGCCTCAGTAACTGCCAGCGGTGGTACACCGCCTTATTCAATTTCGTGGCGGTTAGGCACGCAAACGGTAGCCACAGGGCAAAACCCGACCACGCTGGCTCCGGGTTCCTACACCGTGGTGGTTAACGACGCGAACAGCTGCTCAGCAACAGTCAGCCCCATCGTCGTAGGTGGCCCCACCACGGCCATTACAGCCAACCCCTCTGTACAAAATGTTAAATGCCCGGGGGGCAACGATGGCGCCATCACGCTGAACCCGAGTGGTGGCAATGGCGCACCCTTTACGGTACAGTGGCCAGGTAACCAAACTGGCCCTACGCTGAGCAACCTGACGGCAGGCAGCTATGTGCCGACCATCACCGACAGCAAAGGATGCACGGTACAGGCCTCTCCTATTACTGTTGGCTCACCACAACCCATATCGGTTGACAGTTTGACCATTACCCCTCAGGATGGTCTGACACCTGGCACCATCACCCTGAACAACGTGAGTGGCGGCACGGCTCCACTTTCTTTTAGCTGGACAGGCCCCGGCGGCTTTAATTCTATTCAACAAAACTTGACAGGGCTGCAGTTCGGCACCTACACATTGACCATTACGGATGCCAACCAGTGTTCGGCCACATTTACCTATGATGTGCCAACCACTAACATCTTGATAGCGGCGACGGTTAGCCCTGTTACGGCCTCTTGTAACGACGACGGTTGCATGACGGTGAATATACCCCCTGGCGCAGTTGGGCCCGTATCTATCAATTTAGTCAAACTACCGCCCAACCCGCTCAACCAGTTTTATTTCCCGAATCAGGACACCTTCCAAATCTGCAATTTGCCTTCTGGTCAGTATGAAGTGAATCTCGCCGATGGTGCGGGCAATAATTTTAAATTATCGAACATCGTCATTGCGCAGCGCGATCCGGCAGTGGTCGGTTCGTCATTCACGCCACCTTTTGACGATATGAAAAATGGTGTCATCTCGTTGACCCCCATACCGGCCAATGCCAACCTCACTTACGCTTGGAAGCACGGCCCCTCAACGGCAGTGGTCAATGGCTTGGACTCAGGCACCTATGTGGTAACAGTAACCAATGTGGGATCAGGCTGCACCAGTGTGTACACCTTCAACCTGGTGCGCACCTATGCGCCTTTTGAGTGCAACATTGTCCAGGTAACGCCTGCCACTTGTGTCAACAGCAACAACGGCGCCATCACCATCTCGGTGTCAGGGGGAGATGGCCCTACCTACTCTTATGCCTGGAGCGGCCCGAGTGGCTTCACGGCTTCGACGAAAAACATCTCGCAACTGCAACCGGGTGTTTATACCTGTACTGTCATTGACGAGAGCAACATCTCTAGGCAATGCCCTGCGGTGACGGTAGGCTCGCAGTCGCAAGTAACCGTGTCCAACGTCAACATCCTGTCCAACTACAATGGGTTCCATGTCAGTGGTGCCACGGTATGCGACGGGGTAGCCTCCGTGTTGGTCACGGGTCAGGTCGGCAACTTCACGGTGAGTTGGAGCAACGGCGTTAACACGCCGACCAATAACACGCTATGCGGCGGGCCCTACAGCGTCACGGTTACGGACCAGCTGGGCTGCACGGCCACGTGGCAAGGCTCCCTGACGTTTCCGCCGTCTGTGGTGGGCAGTTCGGCAGTGTTGAGCAACTACAACGGCTACGGTGTCAGTTGCGATGGCCACTGCGACGGGCGCGCTACGGTGTCGGCAGTAGGCGGTGTGCCGCCCTACCGCATTATTTGGCCCACCGGCCAAGTGGACATCAACGTGCCTTTGGGTGGGCTTTCTACCGCTACCCAACTATGTGGCGGAGAGTACCGCATAACCATTGTGGACGCCAATAACGTCCAAGTACCCTTCACCTTTACTATTAGTGAGCCCGCTCCGTTGCAAATACAATTTGCCACCTTTCCACCGGAAAACTTCTCGCTGTGCGATGGCCAAGTAATCGCTCAGATACCCGGCGGCATACAGCCGCTATCGTTTACGTGGGCGTCGGTTACAACGGGTAAAAATGGCAAGGAGCCTCGCGCCGAAAATCTCTGCCCTGGCGAGTTGATTGAGTTCATCGCCGTGGATGGCAATGGTTGCCGGGCGACCAGCCGCGTTCGGGTGCCTTATCCGCCTGATGGCTGCCTGTTGGTTCGCCCTGTCATCACGCCTGCTGTGGAAGATGGACTAAACGATTTTGCCCTCGTTACTTGCATCGAAGACTATCCGGTAAATACGTTCGAGGTGTACAACCGATGGGGCCAATTGGTATATCGCGCCGACGGTTACGACAACAGCTCTGTACGGTGGGAAGGCCGCACCAGCCAAGGCGCCCTTTTGCCCGACGGCGTATACTACTACGTCCTGAAAGTGGTGGTTAACAACGAAATGCAACAGTTCAAGGGTAGCATCAATTTAATTCGATAACGCGAACTCCGCCTTTAGGCCGCTTGGTGGGTGATGCCCACCAAGCAGCCACTCACCCAAACCTTCATCCTTTCCCATTATCGGTTTATCATGAAAAAAGCACTCTACTCCCTGCTGTTTGGCCTGCTGGCCACAGCCGCCTCGGCACAGGAACACGCCATTTACTCGCAATATCAGGTTTACCAAAACCTCATCAACCCAGGTGTGGCAGGCTTTGACAACGAGTTTATCCTGCTGGCCAATGCGCGCCATTCTTGGGCAGGTTTCCCCGGAGCGCCGCGCAGCTACACCTTTCTGTACACCGGCCCCGTAGGCGACAAACTGGGGCTCGGCGGCAGCCTGTTCACTGAGTACATTGGCAACCAGATTGTCTCGCGCATTCAGGGCATGTATGCGTTCCGTTTCAAAATAGACCGTGCTCAGGTTGGGTTAGGGCTCACCACAGAGTTTCTTCGCCGCCGCCTGAACAATGAGATACTAGCCAACCCGCTCATTGATAACCGCGATGGTGTGTTAGAGGGCGCTGTGGATGGCCAGCGACTGTTCACCTCCTCTTTTGGAGCGCACATCGTTTACGACAACAGCATGTTTTTCAGCCTGGTACTACCCTCAGCTATTCGGGCAAGATTGGATGAAATCCCCACCGAAGAACCGCAAAACGAAAGCGGCGCCGGGCTACGCTACTTCATCCTTCAAGTGGGCGGCACCCTAAATGTGTACAAACACGGCTTTGCTTTGGTGCCTTCCATAGCCGTACGCAGCATTCGCGACGTGCCGTTCCAAGTAGACCTTAACTTGCAGGGGCGGTTTTTGGAGGACAAACTCATCGCTGGCCTGACTTATCGGCCTAACTCCAAGGGCTCCATGGCCTTCCTCATTGGCACGAAATACAACCGCTTCAATCTCTTCTACACGTACGACGTGTCTTTTGGGCCCTTCCAGCAGTATAGCACGGGAGCGCATGAGTTTTCCTTTGCCTACACCTTCAAGCGCAAAAAGCCGACCGTGCCTATCCAGAATACCAACATTTACCAGCAAGGGCAGTAAGCGCCTATTGGATTTAAAGAGAACTGATTAACAATTGGTTTTTGGGATTTGGCCTCTCCGCGAGATGTCGCTGGGGGGCTTTTTTATGAGCGCCGGGTCTCCATGATTTTTTCATACGCCTCGACAATCTGCCGAAACTTCTCTTGTGCATGCCGAATAGCCTCCGCCGACCCGCCCCGCGCCTGAACGCGATCGGGATGCCACTTGAGAGCCAAGCTGCGGTATTTCTTCTTTATCTCCTCTACAGAGTCTGCAGGCGTCGCCCCTAAGATAGCATAGTGTGGGTCTAAAGATGACCACGCCGACGCTGGGCGTGTCAAGGTCTCAAAGTAGCGCGCCTTGATGCGTTCAAACTGCAGGCGACTGATGTGGAACAAGCCCGCAGCGCGCCAGAGCAGTTCCTCTTCTGCTGGATGCAAGCGGGTGCTGTCTGCAGCGGCCAGGGCAAAAAGCAAGTCCATCATGTCCATCACGCGGTGGCGCTCTCGACTGAATTCGCTATAGAAAGCTTGGGCGTAGGCATGGAAAGGCGCCTGCGACTGCTTGGCTTCATTCCACACGCGTATGGCATCGCGCCGTCCGCGTTCGCTCAAACGCAGGCGCTGGCGCATCAGCACATCCATGAAGTCTATTTCGCGCTTGTTGATGGGCCCATCGGCTTTAGCCAAACGAACGGCTAAACATAGTAAATGATAGATAAAAGCGCCTTGACGGCGTTGGAGGTAGTCTGGGTTGGCGCCATGGGTTTGGTTGATGCTTCCTCCGTGGTCTATAAAAATATGCCCTACTATGGCCCCCAATACAAAGCCCCAAAAGGCTCCCAACGGTACGCCGATGAGGTCGAGGAAAATCATACCGATGATGCCGCCTATTACTTTGCCGTTAATAGCCATGTAAAAACGAAGATCAGCAGGGTGTTTTCAGAGGGCGTCTCATTCGACGCCGAAGCGTTCGCGGAGTTGTTTTTTTAACGCAAACATCTCATCTCGCAGTTGGGCCGCGGTGAGGAAATCCAGGTCTTTGGCGGCTTTTTTCATGCGGGTTTCCGTCTCAGCAATCATCTTCTCCAATTGCTGGCGCGTAGCGTAAGCTACGATGGGTTCCGCAGCGAGCGTCGGGGCTTCTGGCTCTACGTAATAGTTGGGCTGCTCTGTGCTGCGGATGTCTAAGATACTGCGCTGGGCCAAGATTTCTTCGCGGCTTCGGCTGATGGTGCGGGGCGTGATGCCGTGCGCTTTGTTGTAGGCTATTTGAACGCTGCGCCGGCGATTAGTCTCTTCTATGGTTTGACGCATAGAGTCCGTAATTTGGTCGGCATAGAAGATGACCAGCCCGTTGGCGTTGCGGGCCGCGCGGCCCGCGGTCTGCGTCAGCGAGCGGACGTTGCGCAAAAAGCCCTCCTTGTCTGCATCGAGGATGGCCACTAACGACACCTCCGGTAGGTCAAGACCTTCGCGCAAGAGATTAACACCCACTAGCACGTCGAACTCACCCAGTCGCAAATCGCGCAAAATTTCCACGCGGTCCAACGTCTCCACCTCGCTGTGGATGTAGCGGCACCGGGTGCCGACCTTCGTCAAATAAGCAGAGAGCTCTTCTGCCATGCGCTTAGTTAGCGTAGTGACCAGTGTGCGCTCGCCGCGCTCTACGCGGCGCTGGATTTCTTCCAACAGGTCGTCAATCTGATTGAGCGGGGGGCGCACTTCAATAGGCGGGTCGAGTAAGCCCGTGGGGCGCACCAGCTGCTCTACCACCACCCCTTCGGTTTGCTGAAGTTCATAGTCGCCCGGGGTAGCGCTCACAAAAATAACTTGGTTGATAAGGCTCTCAAATTCTTCGAAACTCAGCGGGCGATTGTCAATAGCCGAGGGCAGGCGGAAGCCATAGTTCACCAGCGTCTGCTTGCGAGCACGGTCGCCGCCCCACATGCCGCGCACCTGCGGTATCGTTACGTGGCTTTCGTCCACAATCATCAAATAGTCATCGGGGAAATAGTCGAGTAAACAAAACGGCCGCGCGCCAGGGGGGCGGCGATCGAAGAAGCGCGAGTAGTTCTCAATGCCGCTGCAATAGCCCAACTCGCGAATCATCTCCAGGTCAAACATCGTGCGCTCGCGGATGCGCTGCGCCTCCACGTGCCGGCCTTCCGAAAGGAAATACTTCTCTTGCGCTACCATTTCGTCCTCGATAGCGCGGATAATCTCGGCGAGCCGCTCCTTAGGGGCTACGTAGAGGTTGGCCGGAAAAATGACCGCCTGATCGGTCTCTGCTATGCGCTTTCCGCTCTGCACATCTATAGTTTCGATGCTTTCCACCTGATCTCCCCAGAAAATGATGCGGTATCCCCAGTCGGCGTAGGGCAGGTGAATGTCCACCGTATCGCCTCGCACGCGAAAAGAGCCCCGCGTCAGGTCTCCTTCCGTGCGCGAGTAGAGGCTATCGGTCAACGCATAGAGGAACTGCGTTTTCGACAGCTTCATGTCGCGTTGTAGGCGAATAATGCCCGTAGCGTAGTCGTCGGGGTTGCCCATACCGTAGATGCACGACACCGAAGCCACAATGACGACATCGCGCCGCCCTGAGAGCAGGGTGCTGGTAGCGCGCAGCCGCAGCTTATCCACCAGCTCATTGATTTGGAGGTCTTTTTCGATGTACGTATCCGTTACGGGCAAATAGGCCTCGGGCTGATAGTAGTCGTAATAAGAGACGAAGTATTCCACGGCATTTTCCGGGAAAAAAGCCTGAAACTCTCCATACAACTGCGCCGTCAAGGTCTTGTTGTGGGTCAACACTAAAGTAGGCTTGTTCACCTGGGCGATGACGTTGGCCATCGTAAACGTCTTACCCGACCCCGTAACGCCGAGCAAGACCTGCGCCCGCTCGCCGCGCCGGATGCCTTCCACCAACTGCCGAATGGCCTGGGGCTGGTCACCGGTAGGTTGATAAGGTGCTTGCAGTTTGAAGTCCATAGTTTTAAATTGAGAAACAGCAAAAGTGACTGCTGAGTTTCCTGAGGCGCTAAAAGGAGAAAAAGAGCCGCGTCCTGCCTTTATTCCGGCAAAAGTACAGGCCCGGGGCCACTGTGACCGAAGTCACAGCCCCGACCACCACTACCACCCGACCTTTGTGCCATCTTTTCACGAAAAAGTAAAAATAATTGTTGCTATGACGATGCTAAAGAAAGAAAGTGGACGCGTAACTCTCATTGACGTGCGTACGCCCGAGGAGTTTCGGATGGGACACGCCGAAGGTGCTATAAACATCCCTTTAGACACCATTCCTTACCGGATGAATGAAATTGCTGCGCTGCCCGCGCCGCGCATCCTGTACTGCCGCAGCGGCAATCGCAGCGGTATGGCAGTGCAGATACTGCGGCAGGCTGGAGTAACAGATGTGCACAACGGGGGCAGCCTGGAGGATGTTCTTTACCAATTGCCAAATCAATCCCTAATAAACAAAGACCTACCGACATGTTTAGCCTGTTAAAGCGTCTTTTAGGGCTCGGCCCCGATGTAGACTTCAAACAGCTGCTGGCGCGCGGTGCTGTAGTGATAGATGTGCGCACGCCAGAAGAGTTCCGCTCCGGTCATTTGCAGGGCGCTATCAACATTCCCCTCGACCGCTTGCAGGGCCAGCTAACTACGTTAAAGAAGAAAAACGCTCCCGTCATCACTGTCTGTCGGAGCGGTGCGCGCAGCGGAGCAGCTGCGGATATCCTCCGCAAAAACGGTTTGGAAGTTTACAACGGCGGCGGATGGACAAGCCTGCGCAGCAAGATTGCCTGACGAAAAAGACTCCTGGTTTTTTTGTTTCTCTCTGCGCACCTCACCTACCTTGAGGTGCGCTTTTTTTATAGTGCATACCCGTGGGCTACTCAAGCCTCGCAGACGTCCGCAAAACTCAATACATGACCCTCCCAACGCGTATTCTGTTTGGGCTTTTTGCCATTAATAGTTTCCTCCTCTCCTTATATGCTCAAACGCCTGCCACCATCCATCGCCACGGCGTCTCCTGGAACCGCTACTACTTAGCGTGGACCTTTCGCTCTCCATGGGCCCTCCATCAGGAGGTGGACTACCGCTTCCTCATGGCTACTGGCGCTTGGCATCAGCTGGCCCTACACACCCACGTCCGCTACCGATGGCAGCCCCATGCCGAAATTGCCCTCGGCACTACCCGCATGGAAAGCGGTGACGTCGCACCCAGCCAGCAACGCTCGCCGCGTCGCATCGAGTGGCGCTCCTTCCAAGAACTTAGCCTGCGAATGCCCCTGATGCCTTCCCTAAACCTCCTGCACCGCTACCGCATCGAACAACGCTTCCTCCCCAACACCAGCGCGCCGTTTGTGTGGCGCGGGCGCTACCGCCTCCAATGCAATTGGACACTGCCCGGCGACAAATGGACGGTACACCTCGCCGATGAGGTCTTCCTCCATTGGGGTAAAGGCGCGCCGAACATCTTCGACCAAAACCGCTTCTATCTTGGCCTGTCTCACATCTTCTCGCCCCACATGCGCGCCGAAATTGGCTACATGATGCAATGGCAAGTCACCCCCTCCGCTGACCAACTCTATTTGCGCGACATTGTGCGCCTTACCCTCTATCACGAGATGTAAACCTACCAACTCCCTCATCGGCTACCCAGTCTCTGAACTTTTATCGCCCAACCCTGCACACCCTTTGCGTTCTTTGCAGGAGCCTTTCGCACAAAAAGGCTATAGGGTAGAACAGGTTTTGTTGTCAAAAAATAGAAGTTCTGTTGAAAAAGGACTTTTTTGGGGAAAAAGGACGGGCTTACACCTCCATCTTTCGGGATATTCAGAAGGCAGGGCACGCCTTGCATTTGGCCCCGGATCGAGGAGTGCCGCCTTTGCCGAGCGGGTTAGTTTGGCAGCGGCTAAGGGCCGCTACAGGAGCGCGCGCCTGGCTGTTTGCCTGCGCGTGTATGGTGGCCGTCGGGCTATGGCGGCTACCTAATGCGGTAGCCCAACCACCGGCGACAGCCTTAGTCTTTGGGCGCATTACCGACGCCACCGACGGGCTTCCGCTGGAACTGGCCGCCGTTACCGTCATGGGTCGCACGGGCGGTGTGTACTCCGACGAGCAGGGCAACTACGCCATCCAAGTGCCCGCAGGCCAGCGCGTAGTGCTGGTTTTCAGGCGTATAGCCTATCGCGAAGCTACTGCAGACGTGTTGCCTCTGGCACCCGGCGCGCGCTTCGGCTTAGATGTTGCCTTAGCGCCCGAGCGCTCCAATCTGGAGGTCATCGTCCGCGAGCGACGACTCGACGACGCCGGCATGGTGCGCGAGCGCCGCATCGAGGAGCTGCGCCTACTGCCCACGACCACCGGCAACCTGGAAAGTGTGCTGCCGCACATCGCCCTGGGCCTAAACACCGGCGCCGGTGGCGAACTCACCTCTCAGTATCAGGTGCGCGGCGGCAACTACGACGAAAACTTAGTGTACGTCAACGATTTCGAAATCTATCGCCCTCAGCTGGTGCGCGCCGGACAACAAGAAGGGCTATCCTTTCCCAACCTCGATTTGGTGCGCGATCTGTCCTTCTCTTCGGGCGGCTTCCAAGCGCGCTACGGCGACAAGCTCTCCTCCGTGCTCGACATCAAATATAAACGCCCCGACAGCCTGCGCACTAGCGTTAGCGCCAGCCTGCTCGGCGCCAGCGCCCACATAGAAGGCAGCCTAAAACACCGACGCGACACCTACCGCGCATTTCGCTACCTCGCGGGTGCGCGCTACAAAACCACACGCATTCTGCTGTCGAGCCTCGATGTGCAAGGCGAGTACGTGCCCGACTTCTACGACGTGCAGACTTACCTAACCTACGACCTGCACCGCCACTGGCAAATAAGCGCTATGGCCAACTATAACCGTTCGGTGTATCGCTTTGTGCCTCAAAGTCTCGTCCGCGCCTTCGGTCTCATTGACTTTACCCTGCAACTGCGCTCCGTCTTCGAGGGCCAAGAGGTGGACGACTTTACGCAAGCCATGGGCGGTCTTTCCCTCACTTACCTGCCCGACCGCAGCCGCAACCCACAGTACCACAAATTTTTAGCTTCTGCTTGGCGCAGCCAAGAAAACGAGCGCTTCGATATCTTGAGCTATTACCTCTTAGCCCAAATCGAAAGCAACCTCGGCTCCGATGAATTTGGCGAAGTGGTCAGCGTGCTGGGCACGGGTACACAACACACCTGGATACGCAATTACCTGACTCTCGACGTGCGAAACGCCGAGTATCGCGGCGGCATTGAACTACAAAACGACCTGCCTGAGCAGAACCTCACCCGAAGCCATTTCTTGCAATGGGGGCTCAAATGGCAAAGCGAGACCATTGTGGACAAAATCAACGAGTGGGAGCGCCTCGACTCCGCGCTTTACTCGCTGCCCTACGACACTACCCAGCTGCTCGTCCGGCGCGTCCTCAAAACCCGCAACGACCTCAGCAGTCAGCGCCTGGTGGCCTTTTTCCAAAATACCTGGACGTGGCGCCAGCCCAGCGTGCGGGAGTGGCAAATCACGGCCGGCATCCGAGGCCAATACTGGGACCTCAACGGCGAAGGATTCGTCACGCCAAGGGCACAGCTGCTCTACAAGCCGCTCAATACTCCGCGCGACATCTCCTATCGCCTCGCCACCGGATGGTTTTTCCAACCTGCCTTCTACCGCGAACTGCGTCGCCCCGACGGCACCGTGAACCCCAACGTGCGCGCTCAGCGCTCCGTCCACGTCGTAGGCGGCCTCACCTACGACTTCCTCTGGGGACGCCGCCGCCCCGTTAAGATGCGTCTCATCGCCGAAGCCTACTACAAGCGCCTATGGGACCTCGTCTCCTACGACATTGACAACGTGCGCATCCGCTATGCCGGCCAAAACGATTCGCGCGGATATGCGGCCGGCCTCGATGTCCGCCTCAATGGTGAATTTGTGCCCGGCGCCGAAAGCTGGGTCAACTTTTCTCTCCTGCGCACGCGCGAAGCCCTCTACGACGTCCAGCACTTCGTACGCAAACGGGGGCAGCGCGAAGGCACTCCCATACAAGACGTACCCAGACCCACCGACCGCTTTCTCACCTTCTCTACCTTTTTCCAAGACTATCTACCCAAAAATCCTAACCTGCGCATGCACCTCAACTTCACCTTTGGCACGGGTCTGCCCTTTGGCGTAGTGGACAATAACACGGTTTATCGAAACCCTTACCGCTTCAAACCTTACCATCGCGTGGACATCGGCTTTGGCTTTCAACTCTGGAAACGCGAATGGCTCCAACGCAAACCTCGCCATCCGCTGCGCTTTAGCCGAAACACCTGGGCCAGTATCGAAGTGTTCAACCTCATGAAGGTGGCCAACGAAGCCTCCAATATCTGGGTAAAGGCCATCACCAACGTCCAGTACGCTGTGCCTAATTACCTCACAGGCCGCCGCCTCAACCTTCGCGTACGCATGGATTTTTAGCCTTTGCAACCAGAAAAATTCTCAAGTCTTTGAGCGCTGGCTTTACGGGCGCACCCGCAAGCAGGCTGGTTTGCAAGGTTGTCGGTAAACGAGGACCTGTTTGGTGGCGCGAGCTTGCACCCGTTTGGCGCAAAAGTTGCCCCCGTGGCTTTCGCAGAAGACCATTGCTACTCAGAAAAACAGTCCGAAGGCTTTCAGCCAACAGCCCTCGATTTTCTGTTGTCACTCTTAGAGTTAGGCTTTACAACATGGCAACGCTTGCTGGGCGCCTCACCGCACTACGGTCACGCTGCCTTCGTACTGCACCTGGCGCTCGTCTACAAAGCGCACTAAGGCGTAGAAGGTGAATACGCCATCCACAGGTTGGCCGCGGAAACGCCCATCCCAGCCCACATAGGGATCGTTGAGCGGGATGTCGCGCGCCTCAAAGACAAGGCTGCCCCAACGGTCGTAGATGCGCAGCAGTTCGAGATTTTCGGCGGCTGGGCCGCCAAAGAGGGTGAAATAGTTGTTCGGATAGGGCTTATCTGGCGAGAAAACATTGGGCACGTAGATGGGTCGCTCGTCCCTAACTAACAACCGCACAGAGTCGAAGGCCACACAGCCGTCAGCGTCGGTAATCTGGACAACGTAGGTGGCGTTTCGAATAGCCTTAAGCGTTGGCTCGGGGCAATTGGTACAACTAAGCCCGAGGGGCGGTGTCCAGCTGAACACTACGGGCCGCCCAGGAGGAGTCGTGAACGTACGCACTTGCTCTGTCTCACCCAGGTCGAGTGTTATCTCAGCAGGCTCGGCCGACACGGTGAGCGCTGGTGGTTGATTGAGTACGGCAAAGACCGAGTCGCGGCAGCCGTTGGCATCGCGTACCTTCACCCAGTAGCTGCCCGCAGCTAGCCCCTGTAAGCGCGATGAAGGGGTAAAGGTGCGCCCATCCAGGCTGTAGGCATAGGGTTCAACGCCGCCCTCGCTGGACACGACGATAACGCCCTCCGGCAGCCCATGGCAGCGCAGATCAGTAGTGTTGACCAGCCGCATCTGGATGCGCTCAGGCTGTTTGATGTTTACTCCGCCTACGATAGTGCAGCCGTTGCCGTCGGTTACGGTCACGACGTACTGCCCTGGCGACAGATTTTCGGCGATGCTACCGTCGCTGACGGACGGGCTCCACTGGTAGGTATAGTTACCCACGCCTCCGCTGGGCGTAGCTATGCCTACGCCATCGTTGGCCCCGTGGCAGCTGATGTTCGTGGTGTCCATTTGCAGGGTCAGCGGCGGGTTATCTGTAACGGTTACTTGGAAGGTGCCTTTACACAGCTCTGCATCCAGGCCCAAAATAGTATACACGCCAGCGGCAAAACCACCTTGGCTATCGCTGGGCACAAAGCCGCTGCCCCAATTGAAGAGGTAGGGAGGCGTGCCGTTGGTAACACGGAGGGTTATGACGCCGTTGGCATCTCCCGTACAGAGCGGCTTTTGCACCTCTGGCGCCACGGTGAGTTCCTTTTCGCGCACCTCAATGTCGAGTGACGTCTGGCAATTGTTGGCATCCAGAATAACGACGTTGTAAGTGCCCACAGGCAAATTGGAAAGGGTGTTGTTGGGGGTAAACGGTCCCCCTCGCCAGCTGAACAGGTAAGGGGGCGTGCCTTTTTCGATATTTTTAATGATGATCTCGCCATTGGTGCCGCCGTTGCAATCGGGTGCAGCGATAACCGTATCCACTTCTACTTTGGGATACACTTGCACTGTCTGGATAGTCGTCACCTTACAGCCTAAGTTAGTTTCTATCTGCAACACCACCGGGTGCAGCCCTGGCTCGGAGAAAATCACCGAGTGGGGCCCGCGCCCTGTAGCTGTAGCGGGCGTGGCATCGGAGCCGAAGCTCCAATTGTATTGGGTAATATTGCCCAACGGGAAAGTAGAGGCATCGGTAAATTGCACCGGCGCGCCGAGGCAAATCGCCGACGGGTTGGCAATGAAAGAAGCGGTTGGGCCTAAAAACGTGCCTGTGCCGCCGAATTCAATGGAAAAGCCATTGCCACTGCTGGTGAAATTGTTCACACACAAGGCATACACTTCACCCGATTGCATATTGAGCGGCGCCGCCCAAGTCGTGGGATTGGAGAAGTTGCAGCCCGCTGGTATGCTGGTACGTGTCTCGCCGACGCGCAGGCCTGTCGGTCCCATGCACGGGCTCGGGTAGAAGAAATCGCCACTGGCCATACAGCGTACCACTTGCTTACCATTGCAGTTACCTACGCCATTAGGCAGCCGATACACCACAAAATCGAGGTCGTCAGGAGGGCTTAAAGGCGTTAGTGTGAAGGTAAGTGTGCCTGGTTGGTCGCATATCCAAACAAACCACGTGGAGTTGCTCTCGTAGTTGCTGGGCGCCCCGCCGGAGAAACACGTGGCGTCGTTGAGCTCAGTGATGTTGTTGCCTGCGCCTGTTACGCTTTTCACGATGAATGGAGACTTATCGCACAGCAGCGCTGCCGTAGGACAATCTGAAGTAGGCACAGCAGGCGGATTGAAATTGGTCAAGCACAGTTGGAAAGTACCTGTGGCATTGTTAAAACCCTGTACGCGAATAAGGTAAGTCGTCCCAACAAACAAACCGCTTTTGCTCGCTTCGGCAATATGCGTGTTGTTGGTCGAGCTCTGACAAGCCAGTTGGCTGAGGGTGCCACCGCATGTGCCGGCGTAAATAGCCACTTGTGGATTGCGCAACGTCCCGCCCGGTGCCTGCTGCGCTGCCCCGCGCACGACTACCGTCACATCGGTAGCCTGGGCGACAAAAGCAAACCACACATCGTTGCTGGCCGCCCCAAAGCATGTAGCCGGCCCGTAGCCCGAGGGAGTTGCACCTACGTTGGTGAATGCGGCCGGTGCACTGCAGTAGTTAGCTACGTTGGTGATAACGATGGGGTTAGTACAATTGTCGTTGGAAGGTTGCGCTACCAGTTGATGAATAAAAGACAGAAGCGCTGCTGCCATCAAAGTCAATCTGCTCATGTATGCCTTTGTTTTAGAGTGAACCCTGGTTTCCCGGCCCTTAACATAGGACTCTTCTTAGACGCAAAAGCGGCCCGCATTGTTGGCTGTGTTAATCCAAAATAACACTTTCTGTTAAAAACGGCTAAAAGGGCCTCTGTAGACTCCAGAGCGGAAAAATAATAGCCCAAACATGCAACAAAAAAGCGCTTAGTTACACCTAAAGCAGGGGCATGGTCTGCGCTTAGAAAAAGGGGGAGAAGATGACATACGCACCTGACGCTTTCTCAGCGCTTGCCTGCCGGGGGGCTCCTCAAACCGTTGACCATGACACCTCCTACTACCACCGGCTGCTCAAGACCTGAAAAGCGATATTTGCCGATAAAAGTTACAGCCGACTGCCCTTAGACATTTTTTTTTAAAGCCATGCCGCCTTTTTCTCTTTTTTTGCCTTTCGCTAATTCGTGCGCCCGTTAAAAAGGTCAAACCTGAAATAGCGCCCTTCACAAGCCGTTCTTCTAACCAGTACAAATACACCTAATCATCATTTTATGGCACTCTATATTCCTTTCCGCACCTTCCCCCTAATAGCCATCCTTTGTACTATATCGTTGTCGTTGCCTGCCCAGGACTGCTCCGCTTTGATTAAAGAGAACAAAAAAGTCTCTGGTACTCAAGTCGTTCGCACGGATAACATCACGGTTGTCGTGCGCGGTAGCTATAACTACAGCATCGCTTTTTTCACTGACGACAAGGGCATTTACGCCCGAGTCACCTCTACCGGTGGCACAGAGCTTAACCAAGACGACCAGGTTGTCTTTGTGGATTTCACTGGAAAAGAGCGCATTTACAAGTTTACCTCGCTGGGCGAAGTCGTTACAGGAAACGTACCTACCCATCGCAATAACCTGCGGCTGGACTTGGACGCCATCCGATGGCTGGCCAGCACCACCATCACCGACATCCATTTTATCAATTTTGTCGAGCGCCAGAAGTACAAATTCACCGTGAACCCCAACCGCCAGAGCGAGTTCCGCAATCTGTGCGTATGCTTTCATAGCGCTCTGGAAGAAGGCACTGTAAAAGATACTCCTGGTGCGGAGGTCAGCCGTAAAACTAGCCAGCCCGAACCGGCAGCCCAACCTGTCGGCACCAGCGCATCAGGGAAGCCAGCCTCCGGCAGTACCACCTCTGGCGTACGGCCGGCCTCCTCTAATGCGCCGGCGAGCGATGAGGAACTCGTCAACCTGCGGCGCGACTTGGAAAAAACCAAAGAAGCCGTACGCGCGGAGATAAAAACCGAACGCGAACGCGCCGAAGCCATCAAACTACAGATACAACAAGAAGTAGCCGCAGCCCGCGAAAACGCTAATCAAAAAAAACTAGAGTACGCTAATGAAGTACTCGAAGCCCGCAAAGCCAGCTTAGCTGAAATCGAAAAAGCGCGCGCCGAAGCCCAAGCCGCCATTGCCGAAAGCCGAACCCGCGCCGATTCCATCTCCGCCCGCCTGCAGATGAACGTCGAAGAAGAGCGCCGCAAAGCCGCTGAAGAAATCCAAAAAGCCCGTATCACCGCCGCTGAGGAAGTGAAAAAAGCGCGCGACGCCGCCGCCGCCGAAATTGCCCGCATCAAAGAACGCTTAGAGCAATCCAAACTCCAGTACAGCGATGAAGTCGCTACAGCTCGCGCCAACGCAGAGGAAGAGATGCGCCGCATTCGCGAAGAAAACGCCAAAGCCATCGCCGAAGCTCGGCTACGTGCTGAACAAGAAAAGGGAAAAACTGTCGAGGACGTGCAAAGTGCTAAGCGCAGTGCCACCGACGAAATCCTGCGGATACGCGAAGAGTCCGCCAATGAGGTAGCGCGCGCTCGCGAGAATGCCGTGCTCGAAAAGCAGCGCATCGCCAACGAAGTTTCCGAAGCGCGCCGCAAAGCCGCCCAGGAAAAAGCCCTGCTGGAGCAGAACAGCGCTTCCGAACTGGCCGACCTGCGCGAAAACGTAGCTAAGCAAAAAGAGGCTAGCGCCCTGGAAGTGGCAGAAGCCAAAAAGCGCGCCGCCGACGAAATCGAGCGCATCCGCCGCGAAGTGCAACTCCAACGCGAGCAGGCCGAAATCGAAAAGGCCAATATCGCCAAGGAAGTCGCCGAAAATCGCCAACGCGCAGCCCAGAGCGTCCAGCAAATTCAGGAGGAGGCGAACCGCGCTATTGCCGAGGCGCAAAACCGCGCCAAGCTCCAACGCGACTCTATCGCCACCGCTGTGCAGCTGGCCCGCCAGCGCGCCGCTGAAGAGATTGCCAAAATCCAGGAGGAAACCAACAAGACCGTGGCATCCATCAAAGAAAAAGAAGCCCGCGTCAAGCAAGAAAGCGCAGAAGAGGTGCAGCGCGCCCGCGAGCGCGCCGCTCAAGAGATTGCTAAGGCTCAGGAAGAAGCGCGCGCCCGCGTACAGGCGGCTAATGCCAACGCTGAGGAAGCCCAGCGCAAGTATGCCGAAGAAATCAGCGCCTCCAAACAGACCGCCGACCAGAAGCTGCTGCAAATTCAGCAGGAAGCTGCTGCGGCCGTAGCGGAGGCCAAGCGCAAACAACAAGAGACCGCCCAAGCCTCTGTGCAGGAGGTGCAAATGGCCCGCGAGCGCGCTGCCGCCGAGATTGCCGCCGCCCGCGAGCGCACCGCCCAGGAAGTGGCCGCAGCCAAAGAGGCAGCCGTGCGCGCCCAGCAGGAGTCCGCCAACGTCATTGCCGAAGCCAAGCGCCAAAGCGCACAGGCTATCGCTGCCATCCGCAGTGCTGAAGCCGACAGTATCCGCATGGCTCGCGAACGCGCCGCTGATGAACGCCAGCGCTTAGCCGCCGAGTTAGCCAGTGCTCGCGAGCGCGCCGCTCAAGAAATCGCTGCAGCCAATCAGCAAGCCGCCGAAGAAATCAAGACCGCCCGCGAAAACGCTGCTCGCGCCCGCCAAGAGAGTGCTGAAGCCATCGCCAAAGCGCGAGAGGAAGCGGCTGCTGAAGTGTCCAAAGCCAAAGAGAGCGCAGCCCGCGAAGTGGCCGCTACCAAGCAGCAATCCCTGGAAGCTATCGCCCAAGCACGACGCGAAGCCGAGGAGCGCAAGGCTGCTTTCGCTCGCGAAATCAGCGAAGCCCAAGAACGCGCCCGCCGTGAAATGGAAGAAGCACGCAACCAAGCCGCCCAGGAAGTAGCCAACGCCCGCAAAGAAGCAGAAAACAAACGCCGCCAGTACGCCAGCGAAGTGGAAGAGGCCCGCAAGCGCGCCGCTGAAGAAGCCGCAGCTGCCCAAAAAGAAGCCGCGCAGGCCGTCCAGACCGCACGCCAAGAAAGCGCCGCCGAAATCGCTCGCGTACGCGCCGAGGTGGGCGAAAAAATCCGAGAAGAGCAACAAAAAATCGGGCAAAAACAACAGGAATTGCTGCAGAAGCAGCAGGAGGTAGAACGCGCCCAGCAACGTTTGGAAGCGCTCCAAGCCGACATCCAAAAAATGCAAGCTGAACTACAGCGCCTTCAGGAAGAAGCCCGCAAACAGCGTTCTTCCTCGGGCGGCAACAATTAACGCACCCGCGGCAGCATCTAACAGCCTCCGTATCTCCAAAGCGCTACTGAGGCTGTTTTTTTATTCCCACAGCATACTGTGCCCTCGCCGAACATACCGCCGAATATTGACCCAAAAAGCGATAATCAAGTACACGATGAGCGGCGACCCCATCGCTATGAACGAGGTGTAAATGAAATACTTGCGCACCTCAGCAGGCGCGATGTGCATCTTCTCACCCAGATACTGGCAAACGCCGAAGGCGCGTCTTTCGACCACATCTTTGAGCCAATAGTGTAGCATAGGACCAAACAGGTGCTCTTTTTCGATGGCAAATATAACAGCCTCCTGCCATTGGGGTTCGTCAAAAGGGCACGCCGCTTAGCTAATGGGCGTAAAAAGTCATTGCTTGAAGCGACCCATCTCAATGACTTCGCGACACAAAGCCTGTAACGTTGCCTGTTGTTGCAAAAAGAGTCGCTAGCACCATGCACATTTCGAGGGACTTTGACGATAAAGTCGTCGCTTTTGAAGCCTTGCAGGCCGAGTTAGTGGGGCAATTTGAGCGCCAATTTCCCGACCCGTTGGCGCCTAAGACCGTGATTGTTGTCCCCAGCCAAACGCTCGACCAGGAGATCCTGGCGAAGGTCTCGGGCATCAGCCACTACGAGGAGCGGCTACTGTGCCTGCTTATGCTCTTGCGCATGCCGCGCACTCATCTGATCTACATCACCAGCCTCCCCATAGATGAGACCATCGTGGACTACTACCTCCACTTGCTGCCCGGCGTGCCACCGCGCCATGCGCGCCAGCGTCTGACCTTGCTCAGTTGCCACGACGCCTCTCCCCGCTCTTTGACGGAAAAAATCCTAGAGCGCCCCCGATTGGTGGAAAAAATCCGCCGCAGCATCCCTCGCGAACATGTGGCTCATTTGGTAGGCTTCAACATCACACCCTACGAGCACGCTCTGGCCCTCCAACTCGGCGTGCCCATCTATGGGACAGCCTATTGGCTAAACCACTTAGGCACAAAAACTGGCAGCCGAGAGGTCTTTCGGCGAGCAGGGCTGCTCTTGCCCGAAGGCTACGAGCACTTGCGCGACATGAACGACATCCTGAATGCCTTGCAGGCGCTGCATAGCGAGCACCCGCACCTGCGCAAGGCCGTGGTGAAACTCAACGACGGCTTCTCGGGCGACGGCAACGCCATTTACTCGTTTGAAAAAAACGGTGTGCCGCGCAGCGAGGACGACTTGCGCCACGCCCTCAAGCGAGTGGCCCAGGATATGTCCTACGATGCCTTTGCCCAAAAAATGGCGGAAATGGGCGGAATTGTCGAGGCATTTATAGAGGGCAATGAGAAGACATCGCCCTCGGCTCAGTGCCGCATCACACCCTTGCGCCAAATAGAGGTCGTCTCTACCCACGACCAGCTGCTGGGCGGCCACGACCAACAAGTGTATTTGGGAGCCACCTTCCCGGCCCACCACGCCTACGCCAGTGAAATAGGCCACATCGGCTACCGCGTTGCCCAAGTGCTGGCCAGCGAAGGCGTCATAGGGCGATTTGGTATTGACTTCGTCTCCGTCAAAGAGAACGGTGGCTGGTGGAAGCATTACGCCATCGAAATCAACCTGCGCAAAGGCGGCACTACGCATCCCTACCTCATGCTGCAGTTCTTGACCAACGGCTACTACGACCATCACACCGGTACATACTACACTCCGACGGGTCAGATGCGTTATTACTTCGCCACTGACAACATGCAATCCGACGCCTATCGGGGGCTTACGCCCGACGACCTGCTGGACATTGCCGTTTGCCACGACATTCACTACGACGCTGCCGTGCAGGAGGGTGTCGTATTTCATTTGCTGGGTGCTCTGTCGCAATACGGCAAACTGGGCGCCGTCTGCATTGGCACCTCACCTGAGCAGGCCCGAGGGCTTTTTGAAAAGACTAAAAACGTCCTTGACAAGGCTACCTCACTCTAAAAAGTACGCCCCCAAAAAGGCACCTACTGTAGCCACAAACCCCATGAGAAAAACAGTGTAGGAGTAGGTGAGCAATCGGTACTTCTTGTCCAGCACTTGGCCGAGGTGGTAAAGGTCGCGCGTCATGTTGCCAAAGAGGAGCCGCCCGTCGCGCAACATGGCGTCTGTAGCCTCCTCGTATTGGTCGAGGGTAAGATGTACGAAACTACCAAAGAACACAGGGTTGGGTGTCTGTCCAGGTGCGGGCGGCATGCTGGTAACGCGCGGGCGCGAAGAGAGCACTGCGAAGGTGAGCGAGGCAAGGCTAGTGACCAGAAACATGATGATGGGCAACACGTACAACGGGTTGCGGCTGGTCAGTGTCTGGTAAGTTAACAGCGAAATAGCCACCGACAGCAAAATGGAATTGACACTAATCATGATGTGCGCCTTATTATCAGCGATGGCGCTCAAGCGAATATGGTTAGCGTAGTTGGCGCGGAAGTAGGTCTGGATGCTGGAGCGCAGCGGCCGGCGGGCTAAGCGCTCGAAACGCTCGGTCTTGCGCTCGCGTTTGGGCGGTTTTTCTGAGGTCGGCTCCTCAGAGCGCTTGGCCCGTTGTAAGGCTAACATAGGCTCTATGTGCCGTTTGGCATAAGCCGTATAAAAGCGCAAGCGCTGGCGTTCAGCGGTCGTCCACTGGTTCCACTCCGCATCGGAGAGAGGCTGCTGTCGGAGCAATTCTCGTTCCAGTCGCAGTAATGCCAACCGCTCGGCACTGCTTTCGCCCCAGTCCGTTAGCGCTATGGCATCGCACAACAACACTGCTTCTGGAGTAAGGGGCGGCTGCCCTTCATAAGCGGCCGCAATGCACCATCGAACGCGGCGAATAAGCGCCACCGGACAATGCTGGCTTGCCAAGAAAAACTCCGCCCGGATGCCACTGGCTTCGGCTGGGGCCGAAGGGTTCTCCAGATAGCCTATATTGAAAAACCAGGCTGCCAACAGTGCCGCCTCTGTTACGTCGGCAGGTGTGCGCTCCTCTACAGCCAGAAAAGCTACGTGCTCAGCTACCTCCGCCGCTTGGGCGTAATTGTGAAACACCAGCCGCGAGTCGTGATGCTCGTTCCACACGCGCAACACATGCGCCTGAGCAGCAGCAATAAGCCCGGAGTGTTCTTGTGCGAATAGCGCCGTCTTTTTTTCCATGTCCTATTTTGTGCCGTGCTGCAAAAGTAGCACCCCGCGCATCGCGAGGCTACCTCTGGCCCAAAGACACAAAAAAACCTGCCCAACCAGGCGTTCAGCAGGTCGAAAGACATGTTTTTTGTGACCACGACTGGAGTCGAACCAGCACGTCCTTTCGGACACTACCCCCTCAAAGTAGCGCGTCTACCAATTCCGCCACGTGGCCGTTTGTGTTGGGAAGGGTGCAATAAAAAGTGCGTGCAAAGGTAAGTGGCCCATTCAAAAGACCAAATGTAAACCCAAAAGTTTTCGAAAAAACCGAGCACTATCTACCGTCAGTCAGTCGGTGTTTTAGAAAGCCCACCACTACTGCCAGGGCCTGTTCGAAATGCCGGTTATTATTGATAACGATATCGGCTTCTTCGCGATAGGGCAAAATATACCGCTCATAAGCCGGCAATACGTGGTGCTGATATTTATACAGCACATCTTCAATGGGATAGTTTCGCTCCTGTTGATCGCGGTAAATCCGCCGGATGACCTTGAGGTTCTCTTTTGTGTTGATAAAAATTTTCAGGTCGAGCTGAGCAGCCACTTTCTTGTAGTGAAGTACGAACAGGCCTTCCACCACAATAATAGGAGCAGGTCTGACGACCAATAGGCGGGGCTTTGCCAGGGGGTTGTTGTAGGTATATTCTTGCAACTCCACCATCTCACCTTGCCGCAGGCGCTCCAAATCGCGCCGAAAGGCTTTTTTATCAAAGGACTTGGGGAGGTCAAAATTGCGCTCTCCCCGCTCGTCCACGTGTTGTAGATCGCGCGATAAGTAGTAGTTATCCTGTGAAAGGATACACACCTGTTCGGGAGGAAACAGCTCGCGCAGGCGTTGCACAAAGGTGGTCTTTCCGCTGCCGCTGCCGCCACAAATGCCAATAGTAAGAGGGAGGGATAGGGAGGCGTCGCTCATGCCGGGAAACGGTAATCGCTTTTTGCGGCAAAATTAGAAAGCGCTATGGTACCAGAGGCGTTAGGCATCCTGCGTAGGCTCTTCCTTCTCTTTTTCGCCCAACAGCTCTTTCGCCTTGTCGGCGATGTAGCCCAGGGCACCGCCCTCATGCTTGGTGATTTTCTCCTTGGCGGCCTGTAGCTCAGCCGCTTTTTCTTCGGCTTCATGGCGCACCTCCGCAGCCATTTGCTCGGCTTTTTCGCTCCATTCTTCCAGGCGCTCTTCCGCCGCCTCTTTCAAATGCTCCAGCTGCTCGCCGGCAGCTTCTATGATGGGAGCCGCCTTTTCGGCTACCTTTTCACCCAACTCATTGACTTTTTCAGCGGCCTGTTCAGCGAGCTCGCGGGCAGCGTCGAAGAGTTCCTCCATTTTGCTTTTTTCTTCCATAAATTAGACGAGTGTTTAAATAGTGAAGACCTGTGTTGACTCGATTGCTTAAAGGTAACACTTTTCTCCGGTTATCATTTCCATTTTTTTAATGCTCGCCTTTTGTCGGAGCAGGTCCTCAGCTTCGCTCTTCCCAAACCTGAACTAAGTGCACAATGGTTTCCGCAGCTTTTTCCATGTCTTGCACCGAAACCCATTCATACTTAGAGTGAAAGGCATGCTCTCCAGCGAAAAGGTTAGGGCACGGCAGCCCCATAAAGGAGAGCCGAGAGCCGTCAGTGCCACCGCGAATAGCGCGCTGAATGGGCTTTTCAAAACCAGCACGCCGCAACGCCTCCAGGGCATAGTCCACGACCTGCGGATGGCGGCGCAACACCTTGCCCATGTTGCGATACTGTTGCACTACGGTCATCTCCGCACGCGAGTTTGGATACTGTTTTATCACGCTATCCACTATCTTTTTCAGCGTCCGCGCATGGCGGCGCAGCCCGGCTTCGGTAAAGTCGCGCAAAATGAACTTCATGGTTACCTTTTCCAAGCCGCCCTCGATAGCCGTCGGGTGGATGAAGCCTTGGCGGCCCTCCGTGTGCTCCGGGCTGAAGCGGTCGGGCAGCTTGGCCAATATTTTGCCGGCAATCTTCATGGCATGCTCCATTTTACCCTTAGCAAAGCCAGGATGAGCCGATACACCGTGGATTACGACAGTAGCACCGTCGGCGCTAAATGTTTCATTTTCAATGCTTCCCGCTGTTTCTCCGTCAATAGTGTAGCCGTATTTCGCACCGAGTTTTTTGAGGTTTACTTTGTCTACACCGCGCCCAATTTCCTCGTCGGGGGTGAACAGTAGGCGGATTTTGCCGTGCTTGATGTGCGGATGAGAGATGAGAATATGCGCGGCATCCATGATAGCGGCGATGCCCGCCTTATTATCGGCGCCCAACAGCGTGGTGCCGCTGGCCGTGATGATGTCGTTGCCGTGTTGATGTTTGAGGTCTTCGTGTTCGCTCTCTCGGATGACGATGTTGGGGTCATCCGGCAACACGAGGTCTTGCCCCTGATAGTTGGCATGCACAATGGGCTTCACACCGGCGCCCGAGCAGTCCGGCGCAGTATCCATGTGGGAGCAGAAGCAGAGGACAGGCACCTTTTTGTCCGTGTTCGCCGGGATGGTGGCATAAACATAGCCGTAATCGTCGAGCTCGGCGTCAGTCAGGCCCATATCGTGGAGCTCTTGTACCAGCAGCCGCCCCAAGTCTTTTTGCTTTTCGGTGCTGGGCGTCGTAGTGCTCGTAGGGTCGCTCTGGGTATCTATTTGCACGTAGCGCAGGAAGCGCTCTTTGACGGTGTGGGGAAAATTAGCCATGAGTATTTGCCGTGTTTTCGTCTGCAGGTGGGTAATCGGTAAGGGTCTTTTGGAGCATTTTATAGAAAAATTCTCTCGACGCCTCCGAAAGGTAGTCAGGGTTGAACGTTAAGGAAGCCAGGATATCGAGTAAGCAGTTGATGCGGCCTTCGGTGTCGAAGAATTTGTTGACTACGGCTATTTTTCGTTGCTCAACCAGGCAGTAGCCACTTTGAAAGTTACCTTTTTCGTAGCGAATGGTATAGCCCAGTTCGGCGAAGAGGTCCTCGAGTTTTTTCAACGTAGAGCGGGTATAGCGCATGCGTATTCCTATCTTGCCGCGGCGAAGGTATGATGCAAACCTTGCTAAAATGATATGGTACGTCTGCAAACGGCACGAAAGAACTTTTGGCATTTGGCCCGCTATGCTTGGGCGTTGGGGCTCCTCATGGGCGCACCGGGCTTGTGGTTGGGCGGCGAGCTGTGGGCGCAGCGCTTTCAGGCGGGTGTGCTTGTGGGGCTGAGTGCTTCCCAAATTGACGGCGACGCTTCGGCAGGTTACCACAAACTCGGTCTACAGGGTGGCGTGCGCGGCTCATATGTCTTGTCGCCATCGCAAGCGGTGAGCATGGAGCTGCTCTACACCCAGCGCGGCTGTCGCAGCGAGGCCGACGCTCCCGTGTTCTTCCGCACTACGCTACACTATGCCGAGGTGCCTCTTCAATGGCACTGGCGCGTCTGGCACACCGACGGCGGGCAGTCCTTGGGGTTCAATGCGGGCATCCTTTATGGCCGTTTGTTGGGCACCACCAACGACGCCGAACTGGGCGGAGGTATTACGGCAGCTTTGCCCGATCTGCGGCGCAATAGCTTGTGTGCTATCGCTGGCCTCAGCGTGTTCGTCTCAGAGCATGTTGCCTTCAACTTTCGCTATCACCACGGCATCGTTCGGCTGTATGACCCCTTTGCTAAGCCGGGGACAAACTTCGCCAACTCGCTCCTCGAGCGCTTCTTAGCCTTTCAGTTCATGTATCTGTGGTAAGCCCGCCGATGCTCACCTATGAAAAAGTGCGCCGTTATTGACCTCGGAACCAACATTTTTCACCTGCTCATCGCCCAAGCTGCCCCCACCCAACCCAACGGCTGGGCGGCTATTGGGCACAACCGCATACCCGTGCATTTGGCGGAGGAAGGCATCGAGCACATCGGCCCGGCAGCCTTCCAGCGGGGCCTGGACGCCCTGCACCAATTTCACCAGCAACTGCGCAAACAAGGAGTAACTCCAGAAGAAGTGCGAGCCTTTGGCACAGCCGCCCTGCGCACGGCTCAAAACGCCTCGGCATTCCTGCAGGCCATCGAACGCACAACCGGCATCCGTCCGCAAGTCATCTCCGGTCAGCGCGAAGCCGAGCTCATCTTCAAGGGCGTGCGACAGGCCGTACCTTTTCTCCATGCACCCGCCTTAATCATGGACATAGGCGGCGGCAGCGTGGAGTTTATCCTCGCCGAAGCCGACCGCGTGTACTGGCAGCAGAGCTTCCCCATAGGCACTACCGCGCTCTATCATCGCTTTCACAAAAGCGACCCCATCGCCCATGCAGAAATTAATGCCCTAAGGGAGCATGTGGACGCGGTGCTGGCTGACCTGTGGCAAGCCCTGCACCTCTACCCTACCCGTACCCTCATCGGTGCCGCAGGTGCCTTTGACACACTGGACGAATTGCTAAACCCGCCAGTGAGTGCCACCTACGCCGCCATTGAGCGCCAAGGCTTCGAGGGCCTCTATCCACGCCTGGTGGCTTCTACCTTGGCAGAACGCTCCCAGTGGCCGGGACTGAAACCCGAACGCCGCTTGACCATTGTCGTAGGTATGGTACTTATTCAACACCTGTTGCAGCGCGCTCACATACGCGAGATTTTTGCCTCCAGATATTCTTTAAAGGAAGGCGCAATAGCGGAGTGTTTCCAGGGCTAAATAGTCAACACTAAGTTGTGTTCAAACGTGCCTTCGTGCTGTTGTAAGTATAGAAAGGGATAGCCTGCCACTCGCGTTGCTAACTTAGCAACTCATGAGGTTATTTGTACGAGGTCAGTGGTTCAACACAGAGAACACAAAGACACACAGAGAAAAACGCTGTGGCTTTTTGTAGAGAATAACAATTTTATTCTATCCATTCAATGGTTTAGTGGCCAATGATGATCGGCCTGTATAGGGTGTGACCTTCGGCTGTACGTACACAGAGCCAGTATTTTCCTGGGGTCCAGTGGTGCACCGGAATTTCTATCCGCCCTGTTCTTTGGTTCAATTCCAGGTGCGCGCGCGTGCGACCCTGTGCGTCAAAAATCCAGAGGGTAGCACAAAAAAATCTATCAAATTGTATGCAAAACCAATCAGAGGCAGGATTGGGTAAGACGATCAAATGAGGTGTAGGCTCACATGATGAGGAGGGTTCTGCATACGAGGACATCTTGTAAAGACCGAGCGCTGTTTTAAAGCAGGGAATACAGGAAGCCTCTGAGATACTATCCGCTGCGAAAAACCCAAAAGAGTCCGTAGAGTACGCCGCTTCCCAATAACAGTAGGAAAACTCATGGAGTTGAGCGGCATTCATAACGGCTTGTATCCAACGGCATCGGCTGTCAGTGTCGGCAGCTGCAGAAACACCGAATTCACCCAAATTAACGGGCACTTGCCACATCTGTGACCATCTTTTCAGCGCTGCAAACAATAAATTGATTTCTTCCGCTTCACCCAGCAACGGGAAGCTGCGGGCAGGAAAATACGGCGGCGAAGTCCAGCTAAAGCCTTGATGGGTGAACAAATACGGTTCATAATAGTGAAAAGTATAGATAACGTCAGGGTCGTTTAAGGGCGTAAAAGCGAGCAGTGATGCTCCGCTGTTCCAGAAGGTGGCGCCTATCAGCACGCTATGCGTAACGGCCTCGTGCTGACGTATGGTTTGCAATACTTCTTGGGCTACAGCCCGCCAGCGGTTATTGGATATGTTGTAATCAGGCTCGTTGTAAATCTCGAAGAAATACCGCTCTGGGTCCAAATGACCGTAGCGCTTGGCCAGTTGCACCCAGACGGCCTTTAGCCGAGGGAGTTCAGCGGCATAGTTGGCATTAGTAAGCGGATAGCCGTGGTGATTGTCAATAATGAGGCGAAAGTCCATTTCGACCGCCCAAGCAATCACACTGTCTATTAGGCTAAAAGTTATATGGTTAGTGTCGAGACTATAGGGAGGGCTGGCGCTGCCTAGTCGCTCGAAAATGACAGGTAAGCGGAAGGTCGTGAAACCGGCGTTGCGCAAAGATTGAATTTTGCTGCGGTTGTATCGGTTCACTTCAGGGTAGGCGTTAAAAGGCATGAGCCAAAAGGCTTCCAGCCAGCCGGAGATATTGGTGCCGGTGCCCAATGCAGCCGCTCGAGCAAGGGTAGCAGGCGAGGCGGGCACGTTGTTGCGTAGGTCGACCAGCTCAATAGCATCAAAGAAAACGGAGCCACTGCCCTGTTGGGTAGAAGAAAAGATGGATAGATGGATTTCGCTTACAGCATTGGTTTGCACCTGCCCGTTGGCGGTAAGCGCTAACATACTCACCTCCACCACCGTGTAGGTTTCGGCGTGATCGCCCAGCACTACTTGATTGCCAAATTGATTGCCATGGCGCAACTGGATAACTAATTGTTGCCCTGGAGCCAGGCCACGGTAAGCAAGCCGCAAATGAGTATAATCTGAGAAATCACGGGCAGGGCTGTTTCCCCAGTTGTCCATATTTAGGCCACAACCCGCCCACCATTGCTGAAAATGGTACGTCAGGCGATAGTGCCGACTCCCCTCAAATGGGCTATCAGCATTTATCTCTTCGAGCGTCGCGCTCTCCGATGCATTATTGGGAGCCACCCAAGTTCCTGTAATCAAGCTGGAAGCGTCTTTATACACCACAGGCTGGGCGTTAGCAGTAAGAAGTAATCCAAACCACGCCAAGAGAGCAAGAAGAGGAGGCGGCTTGAGCATAGGAGAACGTTTTGGAATTATTTAAAAAGAATAGTGGCTCATAAAAATGGGCCGTATTTTGCAGGCGAGCACCATAGTGAAAAGCTAAAGTAAAAGTAAACAGCACGTCGCGTCCGTGCTGCACGAGATGGTCTAAAACAGGCTTTTTGTCCTCTCTTGCTGTTTCTTCAAGTCTAAGCCTTTTTCCCTGTGCCTTTAGGCAAGCGGAGTATTTGGACGCGGCATCTTTACTTTTGCCCGAAAGCATCCCGAATGACGCGCAGCATTTCTCTTTCCCAGATTTCCTTGTTTCGGTCCTCTAAGATTTTATGGATGGCGCTGGCTATAGCCATAAGCGCCGGGTATTTGTACTGGAAATACCGACCCTATCACCCATTAGAGGCCGCCTCGAAGCAGGCTGCTGTGGTGCTTTTTGTGGGCCGAGGAATGAGCGAAACGGCTTTCCTTTTCAACAGCAAAGAGACCTTAGCGAGTCAGCTGCAGTGGCTACAGCGATACCGCCAAGAGGTAGCGAGCGCCGTTAAAATGCTCCTGCCTGAGGCGGCTCAGTGGTGGGCTGCTCATCCTCATGCCGCTGTCTTCAGTTTGATGCCCAACGACAGCCTGCATCCGTTGTTGGTCATAGACATGGGGGCCGCTGCTCAGGCTCAACAGGTGTTGAGCGAGCCGGCGGGCTTGTGGGCGAAGTATCGCTTCAAGGGCAACGACGTGTACGAATGTCGGAACCCAAACGGAACACAGTGGGTTGCGGCTATCACCCGTAATGTGTTATTGGTGTCGCGTTTTTCGTACTTGGTGGAGGAGGCACTCGTCCAGCTCCAGCGCCGCGACGACTGGTGGCTGGAACAAGCGGCGCTGACAGAGGCCCCATTGGCCGTGCTGATACGCTCTGAGGCAGTAGCAAAACGGGCGCAGTCGGTATTGGCCACGGAATGGCGTGAGGTAGCATTGACGGTAACTTCGGCGGTAGAAGCCGTCACATGGGGCATCTACCCAGACAGCAGCGAAGTGGTGGTGTGCGTTTCGGCTCCCATACGTGCTGGCAAGGCGCTAACACGCGGCCCTTTTTCGGCAGTACTTCCTGATAACGTGGCCTTATATACATGGCGCGTCAGTGAGCAGGCCGGCGAGGCACTTGCGGCTTTGGCCCAACCGGAGCGCAACTTTTCCGACTTTCAGCGCTACGTGTTGCCTTGGTGCGGGCGTGAGGCTGGCCTGGTGTGGCTAGAGCCTCAAGCCGGCGGCGCCGGCTTCGACTGTGCCTGGGTGTGCTCTGTACTCAGCGAGACGGAAGCACGCCGCCTCTTGGATGCCTATGGCTCTCACAGCGGGATGGTTCGCCGCTATGCGTACCATGTTTTCGAAATTCGGCAATTTTTAAACCCATCGCTGATTGAACCACTGCTGTTCGGCGGAGCAGAGGCGCATTTTCAAAGTCCAGCCTGCGCGCTGCTGGATGGTTACGCTGTATTCGCACCGTCGGCAGCAGCGCTTGAACTGTGGCTGGACAAGTACCTAGCCAACCAGACTTTGGCCAACAGCGAAGACTACCTGACGCTGCTCTCACGCCAGGGTGATGCCAGCCAGTGGGCAGTGTTTGCCAACGGCCGCCACCTATCGCTGTTGGTACCGAAACTATTGGATGCCTCAGCACTCGGCCTACTGCATGCCGAGGCGAGGCAGTTAGCCACTCTGGGCCTGGTCGGCCTTGATTTCAAGCCGGCGGGCCGGCGGTTATGGCGCGCCGTTGCTTTGCGTCAGGTGTCGAGTAGCACACTGGCCGTCAGTCTGATGTGGAAAGCATCGCTGCCCGCGCCGGTGATAGGCACGCCGCAGGTGATAGAGCCTTCAGCGGCAGAGCCGCTGCCGCTGGTGCTAGTGCAAGATGAGAGCGGCCAGCTGCACTGCCTGGCTCCAGGGGGAGGCCGTCGCTGGAGCAAGCCCTTAGGTCAGCCCATCCGTTCGCGCGTCAGCGTGTTGGAGGACCCGAGCACGCGACAGAGGCACTACGCCTTCAGTACGACAGAGGCACTGTGGATACTCGATGCCGACGGACGCGAAGCGCTGGGTTTTCCGCTTCGCTTGCAGTCGCCCGCTACTAACGGCGTTATTGCGGTGCCATTGGAAAGCGCGCGCCGTTATGGGCTGTTTATCGCCTGTGCCAATGGCAACCTGTACGGTTTCGATGCCTTTGGGCGGCCCTTACAAGGGTGGAACCCTAAGAGCGGCGCCGGGCGGGTAGCGCACCCCCTGCTGCATTTCACCGCATCTAACCGAGACTATCTGGTTGCCCTCGATGCAGAAGGGCGCCTCTTGTGTGCAGACCGATTGGGCAAACCCCATTTCCCTGACCTACAGCTGCCGGGCCCGTTTACCGCTACACCGCCGCTGTGCTTGTGGGACGGGGGCACACCCTATATCACGTGCATCAATGATGCTGGCCGCATCTTCCGCTGCACGACTGCCGGCCAGGTGAGTGAGGAGGTGTTGGGCTGGGGTGTTCAGGGGCACTTGGGCGCCGCTGCGTCTACATCGTCAAGTGCTTTCATCGCCATTGCCAGCGGCGCACGCGTGAGGGTGGCGAAGCTGGCCAGAGGCAAAGCCACCCGCCAAGGCGAACAATTGCTGCCTGGCCCTTTAAATGCGCTTTGGGCAGTGGGCGACAAGGGCTTCGGTGGGTTGTCGCTGACTCAGCAGCGGATTTTCCTGCTCGACTTTAACGGACGCATTGTCCAAGGCTTCCCGTTAGGCGGAACGACGCCGTTTGCGCTTTCCGATGCCAACGACGCCGCGGGACAGTGGCTGGCTGTAGGGTATGGCACTGATGTTTATGCTTATCGACTTATGGGGCAGTAGCGCACCCGAGCAGGCAGGTGTTAGTCTACGCGAAACTTGAAACCTACCCCGTGGATGTTTTCAATTTTTATGCGCTCGTCGCGGCTGAGATATTTGCGCAGCCGCGAGATGAATACATCCAGGCTGCGGCCCAGGAAGTAGTCGTTTTTGCCCCAAATGGTTTCGAGGATGAAAGCACGCTTGACCAGCTGGCCGCGGTGGTCATTGAGCAGTTTGAGCAGGTCGGCTTCTTTTTGGGTAAGCGTCTCGCCCTCTTCGTCGCCGTGGGCTAAGAGTAGGTTGTTGTAATCGAACCAATAGTCGCCAATAGCGACGCGCCCACCCGAGCGGAGCGGGTCGCCAAAGCCCGAACGGCGCAAGAAGACATGCACTTTCAGGATGAGTTCCTCGATGCTAAAAGGCTTAATCATATAGTCATCGGCGCCGATTTTTAGCCCTTTTAGTCGGTCTTCGCGCATGACTTTGGCCGATAGGAAGATGATGGGCACTTGCTGGTCGCGCTTGCGAATTTCGCGGGCTAAGTCGAAACCGTCCACTTCGGGCAGCATGACGTCGAGAATGTACAGGTCAAACTTTTGACCAGAACAGATCAAGTCCAGAGCATGTTGCCCATCAGTGACATGCGTCACTTGAAACCCTTCTTGCTCAAGGTTATCGCGGGTTACGTAACTGAGGCTTTCGTCGTCTTCCACGTAGAGCAGGTGTGGTACGGGTTCTTGCATAGCAGCAGCAGTGGGATAATTATCCTGGGCTAAAAGTCGTGCAAACTTAAAAAAAATGGTTTTGCCACTGGCAAAGGGCATTTTTCACCATCCTATTTGCAGGGCAGGGTAATGGTGAAAGCGCTGCCTTTGCCCAGCTCGCTACGGACGTCCACCGCGCCTTTGTGCGCATCTACGATAGCCTTGACGTAGCTCAGCCCCAGCCCAAAGCCTTTGACGTCGTGCAGATTACCCGTGTGCACGCGGTAGAATTTATCGAAAATGTACTTGCGCGCCTCTTTGCTGATGCCCATGCCCTTATCCTCAACGGTGATGGCTACACCATGAGATGTATCGCGCGTGCGAACGGTAATTTCAGGCTGTAAAGGGCTGTACTTGTTGGCATTATCGAGCAGATTGTGGATGACACTGGACAAGTGTGTAGCATCGCCCCGTACGACAGGGTTTCTTGCCTGTAAGTCCAACCGGAGCGTACCCTGGCGTTTTTCTACCTGCAGGCTGAAGTTTGCCACGGCCTGTCGGATGAGGTCGTGCAAGTCTATTTCGGCGATGCGCAGCTGGATTTCGTTGCGGTCTAACTGGGCTATTTGCAGTACGCGCTCGACTTGGCCGTTCATCCGGCGGTTTTCCTGGCGGATAATCTCGGCAAAACGGCGGATTTTATCAGGGTCCTGGATTACCATAGGGCTGATGATGCTGTCCGTGGCTAACGAGATGGTAGCAATAGGCGTTTTGAATTCGTGGGTCATGTTGTTGATGAAATCCGTCTTCATTTCCGACAGTTTTTTCTGTCGATAGATGACTTGTATTGTGTACAAGAAGCAGAAGAGGATAATACCAGTGAAAACAAAGGCCAATAGCATACTTTTCCACACCGAGCCAAGCACCAACTGGGTGCGCGCAGGAAAGTAGATGACCAAATACCCCGGTGGCTCGACGTCTTTTGAGAATAAAGGCGCGCGATAGGGTGAATTGTATAGCGAAGAAACACCGCTGGCCGGGAGATGCGGCGTATTCTCTGGCACCACATAGTGGCCATTTCTGATGACAAAACTTTGGTGCGCCTTCGAATAGACCGCGTATTCATACGGAGCATCTATGCCGTAGCTCTTCAGCTCCTCGCGCAAGACGTTGTCCAACAGGTCTAAAGGAACGCGATCGGTCAATACGCGAGAGTCTACCAGTTGGTTGACTTTCATGAGTTCCCATCGGAGCATCTCTTCTTCGAAGGAATGAGGCAACTCGCCGCCGCCTTGGATCAGCGTGTCCGCGTGGAGGCGGCGACGGCTTGCCGACGCGCTCTCAAGGCGCTGGGCCGCGCGCCGCAGATTCCGATTGAAATCCGCAGAAGGGCGGAAAGTGTTTTTCAGCGCTTCGAGCACGGTGATAGACTCGTAGTACTCAATCTTATCTGCGACGCGGTGTAAGATGTCGTACACGTTTTTGTCGAACTGCTCCTCATTAAGGCGGATGTTCCAGCCTATCCAATACAGCTGCAGGCAGATGATGCCAACCAAGGCAGCAGTCATCAGGCTAATGATGAGTCGAATACGCCGCGGATTCATGAGGAGGAAGAAAAATAACGTACCCGGCAAGGAGCGCGCCGCGAGGGCTTAGGCATTTCGGCGCGCCCGAATAGCTTGGGCAAAAGTACGGACATCGCGCTGGCAGCGGTACCAGTGCCAACCTTCGCCACCCAGCGCCGTCAATAGGGCCAGGGCCAAGAAAAAGTGATGGAGTGCTGCTGCAATCTCATCGTAAGGACGGAAAAACGGGCGCACAACGAACAGCTCTGCCGCTGCAGCCACCAGCGACAAGGAAAGAAACCCCATACAAACCGCCCAGCACCGCGCCAGCCAGGGCGGGCGTTGCTGCAGGAGGCATCGCTTCAGCAGACGCCAAGCATACCGGTCGGAAGGATACATTTTGGCATATTCGCGCAGCACGTGCTCGGCGCGCGCCCATTGGCGCTGTTGCATAAGCACCATGGCTTTGCGCCGCAATAGGTAGGCGAACACATCCTGACCGCCCCAAAGCGCTATGTTTTGCAAAATGACCAACTCGAGCAAGTGGTCGTACATCACCAGGGCCTGCCCATAGTAGCCCACAGCAAAGAGGGCCTCGGCGTATGTATAAGCGCAATCGAAATACTCGCTTTCGTCCAACGTGCGCAGCTGGTCTTCGTACTGTTCAAAATAGCGAATGATGCCGTGGTGGTTCGCGGCATCAAGCGCTTTGAAGTTGCGGTACAGGCGAAGTTGCTGAGCAGGCTGATACGCCATAGCAGAAAGAAAAGCATTCAGAAGCGGTAAAAAGCCACTGGCATATTTTCATCAAACAACCCAGTAAGCACTGGGTTTTGGACGTTGGCCGTATAGTCGCGCACTTTTGAGCGAACGTAATTATACAACTCGCGAATAGTGATGATATTATCTCCATTCTCGTTCGCCTCGCCCTTCATGCCGCGGAGGAGGTAGTAAGTGAAGACGCCCTGGCGCAGGCCGTGGTCTTCTAACGACAATTCTTCCGCTTTTGAAGACATCAGCAAGGCGATACCGCCGCTGGACTCTTCAAAAGCCTGATAATAGCGGCTCAATGATACCGGCGCCGGTCCTTTGGCCGCTAACCCGTAGTTGAGCGTGCCGCTGTGGCAAGCGTCGGCAATGCACAGTTTGTGCTTAGCTTGGCTTTGCAGGAAGATTTGCTTGATTTCCTCGTGGCGGAGTTTGTTGTTAAAGCCGTCGTAGTCCACCGGCAAAAAGCAGCCTTCCAGGCCATGCCCGCTGAAGAAAAAGAGAACGACGTCGTTTTTGTCGGCTTTCAAGAAGTATTGGCGCATGGCGCGCAGGACGTTTTCGCGCGTGGCATTTTCGTCCACCAGGATGACAATTTGGTCATCGGGCAAGGCGCCGCCCTCCGGGCTTTTCAAGAAAGAATAAAAGCGGAAGGCGTCGTCGTCGGTGTAGCGCAGCGAAGGCATGGCTGTGTAGCGTCCAACGCCTACGATCACAGCGTAAATCTTGACGCCACGCGTTGGCTCTATGCGCACGGGGTTATTGGGCACTACTTCTTCTGCTTCCAATTCGTGCATCACATGACCATTGACCCACACGGCTCCAGTAGCGCGATTGCCGGAGTACAACACCCCCGGACCGTTGGGTGCGCCACCAGCCCACTGGCCTTCATAGCGGTCGCCGCTGGCATAATAGCAAATGCCCTTGCCGTGAGGCACGCCATTGCTAAATTCGCCGATCCAGCGCGAGCCGTCAGGGTAGTCATAGTAGCCCGTTCCGCTCCGACAAAGGGTAGTGTTGCAATTGCGCAAGCCCGCGATGTTGTTCTTTCCACTCGCGGTCGTAGGCGGCGGAGACGCCATCGAGGAGGAGGGCGCCGCGCCTGGGTTAGCGCTGGAGGAGGAAGAACTACTCGGCTTCTGCATCTTGCCTGCGACCCACTGGCCCTCAGCTACTTTCCCTTCTCGATATACCAACTTGCCGTAGCCGTTCTTCTGATTTTCCTTCCAGCCACCCGTATAGTAGGCGCCGTCAGGATAGTACATAGTGCCTTGACCGTCAAATTTGCCGAATTTAAAATCACCTTCGTATCGCTCTTTGGAGGAAAAATAGTAAGTACCTTTTCCATGGGGCTGACCGCCAGACCACTGGCCTACGTAACGGTCGCCATTTTTGAAGAGGTAGGTACCCGTGCCATTGCGGCAATCGCCTTGAACGCATTGAGCAAATAGATTTTGGGAAAAGCCCAGCCACAGCAGGGCAAAAAGCGGGAGGATGAAAGCAAGACCCTTCATAGAAATGAGATTTTGAGATGGTTAAACGAACACAAAGCGCAAGAAGGGTGCAAATACTGTTAATAATTTTATTAAAGGGAGATTAAGGCCATGCACCCTGGCTCAGGGCGCTAAGGTCGTAAAAAGTACTTGAGCAGGCACATGTGCGGGAATCGCCATAGTACTTCCGAATACTGTGCCAGATGCGTTACATACATCGCGTGGTGTACTTTTGCCGGAGCATCTTAGATGCTTTACTCATTGATTTTCAATTTTTAAAAAAAACAGCCATGCTCAACAGAATTGTTCTCTTTGTCGCAGCGGTTGCACTGCTGTTCTCCTGTGGCCAACAGACTTCTGACAAACAGACAGCTGAAGTTGCCCAAAGCTTCGGCGCTCCTACCACTCCGGAAGGCGCTATTTCTTACGCCGAATTGCCGGCACAGATGGAAGGCAAAGACTCCTTGGCCATCAAAGTAGTAGGCACCGTTAAGGAGGTTTGCCAAAAGAAAGGGTGCTGGATGACACTGGTGGCCGAGGGTACTGACCTGCCCGAAATGCGCGTAACGTTCAAGGACTACGCCTTTTTTATGCCCAAAGACTTGGCCGGCAAGCGCGTGGTGGTGGATGGCTTTGCCTACATTTCAGAGACCTCGGTAGAGGAGTTGCGCCATTATGCGGAGGACGCTGGTAAATCGCCTGATGAGATCGCCGGCATCACCGAGCCGCTGCGCGAGCTGGCCTTCGAGGCCGCAGGCGTGTTGGTATTGAAATAACGCCCGCGCGCGCAATGACTTACGCCAGCAGGAAGCGCCGTACTGGTGCTTCCTGCTCGTTTGTTTTTAGGTATGCGTTGCTACACGCGACCTAATAGCGCGCGTCGCGCACGGCCGTAACGTAGAACATGTCCATAGGAGCCTTATTCTTGGCCGAAATTGCGCCCCGAGGCTGCCATTCAAACTCGTATTTGGCTTTCCAATAGGTGCTCTCACTGACGTTGACACGGCCCGGCTCGCAGGCCTCTTCCATGCGCGCCGCTGTATTGACGGTATCGCCCCAAATGTCGTAGGCAAACTTCTTCTCGCCCACTACGCCAGCCACCACTGGCCCGGTGTGGATGCCTATGCGCGCCTCGAAGTAGGGAAGCCCCTGGTTCATGCGTTCTGCTTTGAGGTGCAGCAGAAAATCCTGGATTTGCAGGGCTGCCTTGACCATGTCGGAAGGGCTGGCGTTCTTGTCGGAAAGACCGCTGGCGCAGATGTAGGCATCGCCCACAGTCTTTATTTTTTCAATGCGGTATTGCCCGATGATGCGGTCGAAGGTAGTAAAGCAATAGTCGAGCTCAGAGACCAGCTGCTCGGGAGTCAACTGCTCAGCAAGGTAAGTAAACCCGATGAAATCCACAAACATAACGGTGGCCTCGTCGTATTTGCGGGCGGCCACTTTGTTGCGGGTTTTCAGTTCCTGAGCAATGGCTGGCGGCAGGATGTTGAGCAACAGCTCGTCGCTGCGCTTTTGTTCTTCTTCGATGATTTTGTTTTTAGTTGCCAGGGTTTTGGCGGTGCGCTGTTTGCTCTGATAGAGGAGGAAGAGCAAAGTTGCGACAATGAGGATGACAGCCAGGACAACGAGCAGCAAGTTGCGAGCGGACTCTGATTTCTGGCGTTCCAGCTCTAGCTGAGCTGCCAGGGCCTTTTGCTCCTGAATTTCCCTTTCTTTTTCTACGCGAAATAGAGAGTCCATGATTTGCTGCTTAGTCATCGTACTAAGCAGGCGGTTTTTGATGCCTTCTAAGGAGTCCACCTGGCGGCGGGTTTGGGTAATCTCCATTTCGCGTTTGCCCAGCTCCTGTTGGGTTTGGGTCTGCACCTGTTGGATTTGCTGCTTATAGGAGGTTTCTATTTCCTGTGTTTTGCCAGACAGTTGGGCAATTTGCTCCTTCAAGCTCCGATTTTCGGCTTCTAAGGCGGCTATCTGGCCTTCCAAGCGGCGGGCGGCATCGCCGCTGGTTGTCCCTCTGCCGGTATTTTCCCGCAAATAGGTAATCATTTCTTGGCTCCACTTGAGGGCTTCAGCCAGGTTTTTTTGCTCCTTATTGATGTTCATCAGCTTTTCAGCGGCGGAAAGTGCCACGTCGCGGTGGCCGTAATTGCGGGCTGTGTTCCACGCTTCCAATAGGCGAGCGGAGGCCTCGGGGTATTTTTTTCGGCGATAATGGGCATCACCGCTGAGCAAAATAGCATCGGAGGCCATGCGCTTTTCCCCTAATTGAATGGCTAAGTCATAAGCCTGATAGGCCAGGTCGGCCGCTTCGGCATAGTTGCGCTGGTTGCTCAGTACCTGTGCCAGGTCATAGCTAATTTGCATGCGCTCGTTTTTCGTTTGCGCCTTGCGCAAGTTGGCTCTTAACTCAGCCACGGATTGCCCAGACAAGACCTGGAGAAAGCCAAGCCAGGCGACGCAGAAGGCTACCAAGACGGGACATTTCATCATTACAACCCGGGTTTTCAGACCTGTGGTAGAAGTAAAGCCCAAAAGTGAAAATTTCTCTTCGAACGCCCAGAACAAAAAGCAGATGCCACTACTTTTACTGCCCTAATCGGCTAAATGGCTATGCATATTCACCCTTTCCGGGCCATATACCCCATTTTCGAGCGCATTGCCTCCCCTGATGACTTTTGCGCCAACGCCAAACACGCTTACTTAGATTATCAGAGAGACCAACTCCTAAAGCAAGCAGAGCAAGAGGCCGTTTTTTTGTACCAAATCCAAACGGCGCATCGCACCCATACAGGCATCATTGCGGCCAACGACCTCAGCGATTTCTTGGGCGGCAAAGTGAAAAAGCATGAGCGCACGCTTAGCGAACGCGAACACAGACAACAGGAACTGTTGTTGCGCTGGGGGGCCATCCTCAAGCCTGTGCTACTCACCTTTCCGCCTGTGGCCGAACTCAATGCCTGGATGCAACCCTTCCTCAACACCCACACGCCTTTGTTCCGGGTGCATTTTAAAGAGGACAACCAGACGCATACCGCGTGGGCGATAGAAAACCCAGAACACATCCGCTACTTGCAAGCGCTTTTCGCCCAACACGTGCCCAACGTGTACATTGCCGATGGGCACCACCGCACTACCACCCTGGCCCTGCTTCAACAGCAACAAGACCAGCACCCAGAGATGGATTTTGAACACCTTTTTTGTGCTTACTTCGCCACTGACCAGCTGGATATCCTGGACTATAACCGTGTAGTAGAAGGGCTAAACGAACTGCCTCCAGAGCAGCTCTTTCAGCATTTAGGCCAGCTATGCACTATAGAACACACGGAGCATCCCCGCAAGCCGCGCCACAAGCACGAAATGAAAATGCTCTTTCGCGACCACTGGTATCGCCTGCAATGGCGCCCCGAACTACTCCAGCATGCCAGGCAACACGACCCTCTGCCCGTCTTGCTCGACGTCTCACTGCTCAACGAATACGTCCTGCACCAACTACTGGGTATCAAAGACGTGCGCACCGATATGCGCATCACTTATGTAGAAGGAAGCAAGGGACTGAAAGGCATTCGCAAAGCCGTTGGGCATCACCAAGAGCGCCTTGGATTTGCTCTATACCCCGTTTCGTTCGACGACATGATGCGCATCGCCGATGCCGGCAAGACCTTACCACCCAAAAGCACTTACTTCGAGCCACGCATGAAGTCGGGCGCGCTCATAAAGCCGCTCCGACGCTGACTTTCTCCATACAGGCAACTTCCTGATTGACCGCCAAACACGACTTAGAGAGAATAGATGCCGCCATTCGTCGGAAAAAAATATCCGAATTCTAAAAAAATTAACTCAAAAGAGTAACACGATAAGGGGGCGATTTTTACCTTTGACGCTGAACTCGGAATATACGTCTGGGTTCGGTGCTTTTTCCTATCTTCTCTCATAATCTAAACCGTTTCTTCACTATGCTTATTTTGTACATTGCCCTCCTGGCACTCCTCGTAGTGCGCTTCGCTCCCAGAATGGCTAACCTGTGGAGCCATTTTGCCCGCTGACCTTAAGACAGTTCTTGCGGGTTCTTTAATCCCAGCTTACTTGTTTTCCCGTCAACATACGAACGAAGCTACTCGCTTGCGGGTGGCTTTGTTTATTTTTAGCCCGCCAACTAAACCGGTGTAGGTTACTTTTTTTCTGTCTGAGGCACAAGCATGCCGTCAGACATTTGCGCACATTTGCAGCGCTAAAGCCAGTCGCATTTCATAGCCAGAATACAAAACGGCCTACCTTTGCCGTTTGCAAGCGCATCAGAAAACAACACGTTTAACAAACCGAATACGCATTCTTATCCGTATGAGTTTCGCATCCCAGTTAGCAGCATTTTGGTTTTTGCAATTCCTGCCCGCCACCCCAACCACCGAGACAGTAGAGCAAAAAAGCTTGTTGGATACCTTCATGGGTAACACCACCTCCAGTATGGCGGTGTTTTTCATTCTGGTATTTCTGTCTATCGCTGCCGTGTATATTATCATTGAGCGCTACTTGACCCTCAAACGCGCTGGACGCGTCGACCAGAACTTTATGAACAGCATCCGAGCCAGCGTTGAAAGTGGCAATCTACAAGCGGCTAAGGCCTTGTGCCAAAGTGTGGATGCTCCTATGGCCCGCATGGTAGAAAAAGGGCTCGATCGCATCGGCAAGCCGTTAGAGGACATCAACAAAGCCATTGAAAACGTAGGCAATTTAGAGCTGCTCAAACTGGAACGCAACTTGTCCACCTTGGCATCCATCTCTGGCTTGGGCCCTATGTTCGGGTTGTTGGGCACGGTGTTAGGGCTTATCTTGTCGTTCCAAGACATGTCCACCGCCGAAAACGTTACGCCGCAAGTTCTCTCCAGCGGCATCTATCAGGCCCTCACCAGTACGGCGATGGGCTTAGTGGTGTCTATTGTGGCTATGGCGGGCTACAACGTGTTAGTGTCCAACTTAGACAAGGTGGTCTATAAGATGGAGTACACTGCCTTGCAATTCATGGACTTACTGCAAGAGCCTTCGCGCTAAGAGGCGCCGTGTTTGACCCTTTTTTGGTTCTTATTCGTTCACTCGACATCGGCAACATCTTATGGGCCTAAAACGAAGAGTTCGCGTTTCTCCAACGTTTAGCTTGGCCGCCATGATTGACATCATCTTCCTGCTGTTGATGTTTTTCATGCTGACCTCCAAATTCGTCACTCCCAACGCGCTAAACCTGCAGCTGCCCTCCAGCACCTCCAAAACCATGGCGTCGCCCGACCTGGCCGTTTCGGTAAATGCGCGCGGCGAGTATTTTGTGGATGGCATCCGCGTTCGCAAGGAAAACCTCGAAAACGCTGTAGCCGCCAAAATCCGAGCAAAACGGGAGATGCCCGACAAAACCGTCCTGACCGTCGTAGCTGAAAAAACCGTGCCCCTGGACGATGTCGTTTACATCTTAGACATTGCCAATCGCCTAAAAGTTAAGACCATACTGGCCACCGACGAGCGCAGAAGTGAGCGTTAGCAAGGCCATTTTTTCCCAAGCGCCTGACCTGTCTTGTGCATTTTCATCCGGTAGTTCATCTTAGGGGGAAAATAAAGCTATGTCCACCATATCGTCATCCCGACACAGCGATGAAGATCGCCTCAAAGCCGCTGTCATCAGTGTGCTGCTTCATCTGCTGTTGCTGCTGCTGCTCATTTTCCTTCAGATAGGCGTGAAAACACCGCCAAAGACGCCACCACCCATCCTCATAGACTGGGGCGGAGGAGGTAGCAAGGCTGCTCCTGGCCTGCCCGATCGCGGGCAGGGAAGCACTCCTGCACCGCAAGGGCAACAAATGGAAGACCCCAGCAGCAAGACGCCAGCCGAAAAGCCAACACCTCAGCCAGCACCACAAAAAACATCGCCGCCGCCGCGTTCCACAACACCCAGTGCTTCAAAAACACCCACCTCTGCTGATCCAGACGCTGCTGCCTTACGCCGCGCACAAGAAGACGCCCGGCGAAAACAACAGGAAGACGAACGACGCCGCAAACAGGAAGAAGCCGACCGGCAAGCTGCTGAGCAGCGCCGTATCGCCGAAGAACAGGAGCGCCAGCGCCGAGAAAAGGAAGAGCTGGAACGCAAACGCGGGCAATTTGGAAGTGCGTTTGGCAAACCCGGCTCCGGCACAGGGCAGGGCAACACGGGACAGCCCGGCAACCAGGGACAGCCTGGGGGCACCGGCAACAACCCCTTTGGCACTGGTGGAGAGGGCGGAGGAAGCGGAGGTGGCTCGGGTACAGGTGTGGGCGAGTCCATCGGCGGTGGTTTATCCGGACGCCGCGTAGTGAGCCGCCCCCGGATGGTAGACGACACCCCAAACACTGGTCGCGTAGCCATCCGCGTATGCGTAGATGCCGACGGTATAGTCACTTCGGCCACGTACACCCAGGTGGGCTCGACCACCACCGACGGCGTGCTGCGCAGCAAAGCTATCGAGTGGGCGCGCCAGTACCGCTTCGCCGCAGCGCCCGATGTTTCAGAGCAATGCGGCACTATCACCTTTGATTTCCGGGTGAAGTAACGCCTTTCGCCAGCAGTACCGTGGCTATACTTCTATGCCTACCACCTGGTGCTGGGCGATAATACCCAAAGGCCGACCGCGCAACGGGCGCCCCAACAGGGGCGTGTTGACCGAGCGCGAGCGCACGTTGGCCTCTTCCAGTGTCCAGAGCTGATCAGGAGCAAATAGGGCCAGCTCAGCAGCAGCGCCTACCGCTATCTCGGGCACAGACAGCCTCAGCACTCGGCGAGGTGCTACCGCCCATTTTTCGGCAAGCATCTCGGGCGTTAGCACGTCGGCCAGATAGGTCCGGCAGAGCGCAAAGGCCGTTTCCAGGCCAATAGCACCTGCCTCGGCATAGGGAAATTCCAGCTTCTTGGCCTCTATGTGCCAAGGGATGTGGTTGGTACAAAGGAAGTCTATAGTGCCATCGGCCACACCTTCGAGCAGCGCCTGGCGATGGGCTTCGTCGCGCAGTGGCGGCAGCACCTTCCAAAGACTATCAAAACCCTGCAGCTGCTCGTCGGTGAAACAAAGGTTGAGCACCGCCGCGGAGGCCGTCACCGCCAAGCCCGCCGCTTTAGCAGCGCGCACCAGGGCAACGCTTTTGGCGGAAGAGAGCAAGTGTAAGTGTAGCTGCCCGCCCGCGTATTCGAGTAGACTCAGGCTGCGCTGAACGGCTATCTCCTCTGCCAGGGGGGGAATGCCGCGCAACCCTAAGCGAGTGCTCACAAGCCCCTCGTGCATTTGCCCGCCGGCAGCCAACCCCTTGTGAAAGGGCCAATCGAGCAGCCGGCCGTCAAAGGCCTGCGCGTATTGCAGTGCGCGCAACAACAGACCCGCATCTTGCACAGGCTGATGCCCGTCGGAAAAAGCCACTGCGCCGGCGCTGTGCATGTCGTATAGTTCGGCCAAATCCTTCCCTGCTGTGCCCACTGAAAGCGCCCCAATAGGGTAAAAGCGGACGGGAAGGCCTGCAGTTTTGTGCTGGAGAAAAGCTACCGCGCCCTTGTTGTCCACCGGTGGCGAGGTGTTGGGAAAAGGCGCCAGGGCTGTAAAACCACCCGCAGCGGCTGCCTGGGCGGCCGTATGCAAGTCTTCGCGGTATTCATAGCCAGGCTCGCCCACTTGGGCGCCGACATCCATCCAGCCGGGCATAACCCAAACTTCTTCGGCGAAGGACAGCTCGCGCGCGCCAGGGTCGGAGGGCAGCAAGGGGCCTATGGCGGCAATGCGGCCATCCTGAATGCGCAAATCTTGAGGCTCAGATAGGTGTCCGTTGGTCAGTAATCGGACGCGACGAAGCAATAAGTGCATGAGTGAAACAGGGGCGGTGGTGCGCTCTCGACGCGCCAGAGCGCACCCGCTGGGCGCAAAGGTAGGCAAGCTTGCAGTGGCTTTTAGACCTCAGCGGCGGTAAACCTTTAGCTCGCGGTAGCCCGTCAGGCTGTCTGGTTCGCGCTTGAATTCCCACTGCGTCGCCTCCAGCACGGTAATCTCGGCGGTGGTGTAAACGATGTTGCCGTCTAAGAGGTGCCCGCCTATTGTGCGGCCCTGTCCGTCAGAGATGGATAGGTGAAAATGGCCGCCCTCTTCGGCGTGAAAAGTGCCTACTAAGGAGACAATTTCAAATTTGCCTTCCAGCACGGCGCCCTCATTTTGGTCGGCAAAGCGCAGATGAGCGCGCTGGAGGCTACCCACACATGTTACTATGCTGGCGGCTCGCAACCGATGGGTACGGGCAAAATGCATCAGAGACTGTTTCAGGTCTTGCCCAGGCTGCAAGCGAAGCGCGTACATGCGGGCAGGGCTGGCCTGTTTGTCGCGGTTGCGGTAAAAGCCGGCCAGCGACAACAAGCCAAGCAGAGCAATAGAGAGAATTGTGCGCATAGCGATAAGATGAGGTTGGACACAGCGAAAAGTAGCCCGAGTTTTGACAATGGCGCCGACTTTCGCTTGCGCAAAATAAGCGCTACTGCCTTCCTTTGCGGCCCTGTCCGGTTAGCCGAGAAAGCCGAACTTTAGCCTTCTGAGTACCTCATTGATGCACGCCATGGAACTGCTCGAACGATTGGAAGCCTTCAGCCGACAGCACCGGTTGCTGCCTGAGGGCAGTCGCGTCCTGGTGGCTCTTAGCGGCGGGGTGGACTCGGTCGTGTTGGCCCACCTGCTGCTTCGGCGCGGTCAGCCATTGGCCTTGGCACACGCCAATTTTCAGCTGCGCGGCCAAGAATCGGACGAGGACGAGCGCTTCGTGCGCGCGCTATCCGAAGCGTGGCAACTGCCGCTGTACGTCGAGCGCTTCGAAACGCTCGGCTATGCCGAGGCTCACGGGCTGTCGGTCCAAATGGCTGCGCGGCAGCTGCGCTATGCGTGGTTCGAGGCGCTGTGCGACAAGCACGGCTGGACACACATTGCCACCGGTCACCAGCTGAACGACTCGGTAGAAACGGCGCTTTTCCACTTCGCACGAGGCACCGGGCTGAGCGGTATGAGCGGCATCCCACCGCAAAATGGCCGTGTAGTGCGCCCTTTGCTGTTCGCCACGCGGGCCGATATCGAAGCCTACGCCCGAGCGCAGCAGCTGGCGTGGCGCGAAGACAGCAGCAATGCCGAAACGCACTACACGCGCAATGCCCTTAGGCTCCGTGTTCTGCCCCAACTGGAAGCGATTTTTCCGGACTTTCTTCGCAACGCGGGCAAAACGCTAAGCCACTTGCGCGCTGCCGACGCCAATAGCCAGCACTTGCTGCGCCAGCTGTTAGGAGCACCCAATACAGACGGTGTGCGGGCTGTTCTTGTAAGCGCCATAGAAGCCTTGCCCGCGCCATCCGATGCCTTGTTTGACCTATTACAGCCGTATGGCTTCACGCCGGAGCAAACCCAAGAAATGATGGTTCGCCGGCACACTCCCGGAGCGGAGTGGCACTCAGAAAAGGGTTTCCGCCTGGTAGTCGGGCGTGGCGCGTGGCTATTGGTAGAACAAACTGCCCCGCAAGAGGAAACGATGCGCATCTACGACGACGACCTAATGGTGCGCTTACCCGACGGTAGCCAGCTGTTTTTGATGGAAATACCGACGGGCAGCCCTATCCCCGACGACCCGACCTGCGCTGTGGTAGATGCGGCACTTGTGCGCTTTCCGCTACTTTTGCGGCGCTGGCGGCCAGGCGATGTCTTCCAGCCGCTGGGTATGGGCGGTAAAAGCCAGAAACTGCAGGACTTTTTCACCAACCAAAAATTGTCCGTCGTAGACAAAGAGCGCGTGTGGTTGCTGGAAAACGGCGATGGGCAAATTTTGTGGGTGATGGGAATGCGTCTGGCCGAGCCGTTCAAAGTAACAGATAGAACTTTTAAACTACTGAAACTCACTTGGCTAAAGCGCTGATGCTGCACCTGCAGACACCGCTTAAGGCGCTCCTCCAGCCGTGGGCATGGGCGATGCGCATGGTGGTATATTGGCTTCTTTTCTTTCTCTTTTTTCGGTTGTGGTTTATCCTGTGGCTGCGCCAGGCAGCCCACGATGCTTTGCCATGGGAAGCCTTCTGGTATGCGCTGCCGTTGGACTTCAGTGCGGCCGGCTACTTGACGGCACCAGCAGTGCTCCTGGCCTATGCTGCCGGTGTTTTTGGACAAAAGGGCCATCGCTATGCGGAGCGCCTTTTCGAAATGGTATATTTGGTGCTCCTTTTGTTGGCCATAGCGGTGTATGGCGCTAACATTTTTCTTTACGAAGAATGGTACACGCCTATCAATAGCCGTGCCTACGAGCACTTTCGTATCCCTGGGGCCATGCTTTCCTCGATGTCGGCCGCTTTCAAGTTAGGCTCGTTGGTGCTCTTTCTTCTGCTGGGCTGGGTGTGGTGGCGGCTTTGTAGGTCGGTGGTAGGTCGGTTGCCCAGCTTTACGCTCCAGAAGTGGGAGCAAGGGTTGAATGCGGTGCTACTGTCAGGAGGCATTGTGCTCTTGATGCGCGGCGGTTTGGGGCGCCTACCTGTCAATGAAAGCAGCGTCTGTTATTCCAGCGAAACCTTTCGCAACGACGTGGCTACCAATGCGGGATGGTACTTTGTGCACAGCCTTATCGAGACCAGCAAAGCGATCAATCGGTATAAGACTTACGAGCCTGAAATAGCCCTACAGTTGACAAAGGAGCTGTTGCCCTCGCCGCCTGCCGGCAAGGAGATGCCACACGGTTGGCTGAGGCGCTCCGACACGCTGCCGCCCAACCTTGTCATCATCCTGCTGGAAAGCATGACAGCGCAGGTGATTGCAGAATTGGGAGGAATGCCCGGGGTTTGTCCCAATTTCAGCCGAATGGCGCAACAGGGCATCTTGTTTGAACACGCCTACGGCAGCGGCTACCGCACCGACCAGGGCGTGGTCTCGGTGCTGTCGGGCTACCCTGCCCTACCCGACCATTCGGTGGTTTTCGTCCCAGAAAAGGCCCAAAAGCTGCCTTCTTTGCCCCGGGCCCTAAAGTCGGCCGGATATTCGACGGCTTTTGTGTACGGCGGGGAGCTGACGTTTGCCAACATGGGCAGCTGGCTGCGCCATCAGCAAGTGGAACACATCGTGTCGGTGCGCGACTTTGAGGCCAAAGACATCACCCAACTGTGGGGTGCCGACGACCAGCGCCTTTTCCGCAAAAGCGTGCAACTACTGAGGACGCTTCCGCAGCCGTTCTTTGCTGGGCTGATGACGCTGAGCCTGCACGCGCCCTTCGATGTGCCCCTCGAGCAGCCGTGGCAGCTCCGCAGCGACCGAGAAAAGTTTGTCCGCTGCGCCCACTTCGTGGATCAAGCCCTCGGCGAGTTCTTCGATAAAGTCGCCAGCGAGCCTTGGTACGCCAACACGCTCTTCGTGCTGGTGGCTGACCACGGGCACCCGCTGCCAGGACGCATCCCAATGAACCACTGGCGCTCGCGTCATATTCCCCTGTTGCTGTATGGGCCTGTCCTTGCGCCCTCGTGGCGCGGCAAGTGCATCGGCACCCCGGCAACCCACCACGACATCCCGGCTACACTGTTGCGCGAGTTGGGCATAGACCGCCGCGCTTTCCGTTGGAGCCGCGACCTCTTCGACGCGCAAGCGCCGGCCTTTGCTTACTATTCCAACGAAAGCGGTTTGGGTTGGCTGACGCCCCTAAGCACGGGCTTTTTCGACTTTAAGACCAAGCGCTGGTCGGGGTCGTTGACCCCCTTGGAGCGCGCCCAGGCTGAGGCGTACTTGCAGACGCTTTACGATGACTTTTTAGCGCTCTGAGCGCCTGTTTTAGGAGGAACGGCCTTGTCGGGATGGTCTCGCAAAAAACTCTTCCACGTGCTATAGGTCTTGTGTGCACCTCCCAACGCAGAGCGCTGAAACCAGTGGCACACTGCCACAGCTAAAGCGTCGGTAGCGTCTAAATATTTCTCCTCGAACGTCCGATGCAAGAGGTTGCTCAACATGCCGGCCACTTGTTGTTTGGAGGCATTGCCGTTTCCGGTGATAGCGCGTTTGACTTTCTTGGGCATATATTCGGCAATGGTAAGGCCATTGACCATGCCCGCGGCTATGGCCACGCCCTGAGCGCGCCCTAACTTGAGCATGGACTGCACGTTTTTGCCGTGAAAGGGCGCCTCAATGGCCATTTCGGCCGGGCGGTATTGGTGGATGAGGTCTTGCACTTGTTCGAAGATGTAGCGCAACTTGACCGTGTGTTCGCTGCCCACGTGGTTGAAGGTAACGGCGCCCATTTCCAAGAGGTCAATGCGCCCTTTGTCGGCTTCGATAAGGGCGAAGCCGAGCACGTTAGTACCGGGGTCAATGCCGAGAATGCGCACAGCCATGCGGAGCGGGCAAGTTCTTTTTATGGCTTCAAAGGTAGGCGTAGATGGTGGTCACACGCACGCATTTTTTCCACATTGGGCGACATTTGCTGGCTCGATGCCGCGCCTTTTCTACTTTCGCCGCGCCAAAACAACTTATTTCACAAAATACACGAGGCAGGTCATGGAAATCGTAGGTGTGTTGGGGGCAGGAGCTATGGGGAGTGGTATTGCACAAGTGGCTGCAGCGCATGGGCACAGGGTCGTTGTCTGCGACAATCTAGGGCCGGCGCTGAAGAGGTCCTGCAAAAACCTCAAAGCCACCCTGCAAGGTTTGGTAGATAAGGGCAAAATGTCTGCAGAAGAGTCGGAGTCGCTCATGAGCCGCGTCGCTTACACCGACCATATGAGCGAGTTTCGCGATTGTACCATTGTCATTGAGGCCATCGTAGAAGACCTGGAAATCAAGCAGATCGCTTTCAAAAGCCTGGAAGCGGTCGTCTCGCCTGAGACCATTTTGGCCAGCAATACCTCTTCGCTATCCATCTCTGCCATTGCAGCGCAGTTGCAGCGTCCGGAGCGAGCCTTGGGTATTCACTTTTTCAACCCCGCGCCCGTGATGCGGCTGGTGGAAATCATTCCCGCCGTGCAAACCGACACAGCTTATGTGGAGCGAGCCAGGGGGCTTATCAATCGCTGGGGCAAGACGACAGTGCTGGCCAAAGACACGCCAGGTTTCATCGTCAACCGCGTAGCTCGGCCTTATTACGGCGAGGCCCTGCGCATCCTCGACGAGGGTATCGCCGATGCGCCTACCATTGACTGGGCTATGCGCACTTTTGGCGGCTTTCGCATGGGGCCGTTTGAACTCATGGACTTCATCGGCAACGATATCAACTACACCGTTACCGAGACGGTCTTCCATTCTTTCTACTACGACCCGCGCTATCGCCCTTCTTTCACCCAAAAACGGCTGGTGGATGCCCACTATCTGGGTCGAAAGGCAGGGCGCGGCTTCTACGACTACCGCGAGGGCGCGGTCAACCCAGAGCCGGTGCAAGACGAGCACTTGGGCAAGCAAATCTTTACGCGCATCCTTTGTATGCTCATCAACGAAGCGGCGGATGCTTTTTACCTGCGCATCGCCTCGCGCGACGACATTGACTTGGCCATGACGCACGGCATGAACTACCCCAAGGGACTACTCGCCTGGGCGGATGACATTGGCATCGCCAACATCGTAGAGCACCTGGACTGGCTGCACGCCGAGTACTGCGAAGACCGCTACCGCTGTTGCCGCTTGTTGCGCATTATGGCGCGCGAAAAGCGAATGTTTTACTAAGTCACACGCCATGCCGCTAAGCCCTGAGGAGATTTTCCACCGCATGTTTGACAACGACCCATTCAGCCAATGGATGGGCATGGAATTGGTATCGGTAGGCTTGGGGCACTGCACGTTGCGCATGGTGGTACGCCCCGAAATGACCAACGGCTTTGGCGTAGCCCACGGCGGCATCACCTTCTCACTGGCTGACAGCGCCTTTGCTTTTGCCTGCAACTCGCACGGGCGCCAGGCGCTCTCCGTGCATTGCACCATTGAACACGTAGCCCCTGTCCGCGCGGGCGATGAGTTACTGGCCATTGCCCATGAGGACAACGTGGGCAACCACCTCTCGCATTATTCTATCTGCGTACAGCGCCCTGACGGTACGCCCGTGGCCTTTTTCCGCGGCCTAGCTTATCGCAAACAGCGCGAGTGGGAGTGATTTTTGCTATACGTCGCGCATCGAGGTAAGCACCCGCTCACCTTACTTTTTTTCTTCCCCCATCATCCCGTTTTTCCGCCCTCTCGGTTCGCTGTCCTTTGTCGGAGAGCGACTGCCGGAGGCTTTTTCTCGTATGTCAATGTCGCTATTTTATGAAAAAATATTGCTGCTGTCTCCTCTTTTTGAGTGCAATGGGACTGGCGTGGCTCCGCGCGGGTGCTCAGCCTGTGGTAACCATAGAACCCTCGCCGCCGTCGTGCTTTGGGCGGGCTGACGGCTGCTGGACGCTGACCCTGCAGCAAGGCGTACCTCCGGTGACCTTCACCTGGGTCAACTTACACACTGGAGCACAAGGGGGAGACGTATTGCTACAAATGGGGCAGCCCGTCCGCATTGAACAGCTGCGCGCTGCGGACTACCGTTTTCACTTCACCGACGGCCACGGTGTCGTCCATGTGGTGCAGGCGTCGCTGACCGAGCCGCCGCCTTTAGAAGGGCATTTTTTTGCCTTTGCTCCGCCCGAGCCGTGCAGTTACACGGGCTGGGTGGGCTTCTTTCAAGTGAAGGGAGGATCGCCGCCTTACGCTTACGAGTGGTCGAACGGCCACGCTTCGGCGCGCTTAGACAGCATCACCTCCGGCCTTTGGCGCGTTCTGGCTACAGACGCTAAGGGCTGTCGCGTCGAGACCGACACCTTATTGCAATTGCCTGAACCGCTGCAATTAAGCGCCCGCGTTTGGGGAGAAAGTTGTGCAGGAAAAGGCGACGGGCGGCTGGCCGTAGACAGCGCCCGGGGCGGCATACCGCCCTACGTGTTTGCTCTGGACAACAGCGCACTCAGCCCGCAAACGGCCTGGGCCAACTTGCCGCCCGGGCTACATGTGCTGCGCATGGAAGACGCCGCCGGCTGCTCGGCGCTGGTAGGAGCGGTAGTGCCTAGCGGGTTGACGTTTGCCTTCGACGCTGGTCCGGATACTGTCCTTTTTCAAGGAGACACGCTGCGCCGTGCTCTGCGAAGCAGCCTGCCCTTGCAGGAGGTTTCCTGGCAGCCGGCCAAGGGCGTGCTTGAGAGCGGGCCTGCCGTCGCGGTGCTATCGCCTTATTTCACTACCCACTACCAGTTGACAGCCCTCAGCACCAGTGGGTGCCTGGCCACGACTCGCCTCCGCGTGGGGGTGGAGCCTCAGCGCAAGGTGTACGCGCCCAACGCCTTCGGGCCGCAAGCGGAGCGCCCCGAAAACCGCGCTTTTACCCTCTTTGGCGAAGTGGGAGTGGAGCAAGTCGTGCTCCTGCAGGTCTTCGACCGGCAAGGGCAGCTGCTTTTTGAAAACCGAAACTTCCCGCCCAATGCGCCGGCGTTTGGCTGGGATGGCCTGTGGCGCGGCCAGATGGCTCCTCTGGGCGTCTATGCGTGGCTGGCCGTAGTGCGCTACACCAACGGCAAGGAGGTGACGCTCCACGGCGACGTTACCCTGGTGCACTAAGCGAAAAAGGCGCTGCTCACAGGATGGTAGCCCGTGTGGCGTCCAGAATGCGGCGGCATTCAGCGCCATCGGGGCCCTGTGCGTACACGCGCAGAACGGGCTCGGTGCCGCTGGCGCGAATCATCACCCACTTCTCCTCGCCGAGAAGGAATTTCCACCCGTCCAGGTCTTCTACGGCTTGGACGCGATAAGGGCCAAAAGCGGCGTATTGGCGGGCGCGACAGGCGGCAACAACGGCCTGCTTTTGCGCCTCGGTGATATGCAAGTCGTCGCGGTCGAAAGCAAAGGCACCGACGACGTCGTACACCTCCTGCACAAGCCCTTTGATGGTCTTGCCTGTCTTAGCCATGAATTCGAGCACCAGCAGCCCCATCCAGATGCCGTCGCGCTCAGGGATGTGGCCTTTGACGGCCAGGCCGCCCGACTCTTCGCCGCCTACGAGCACGTCCTCGCGGGTCATGATTTCGGCAATGTACTTGAAGCCCACCGGCGTGATGGCGTAGGGCAGCCCGAAGTGCTCCGCCATCTTGCGAAGTTTGTCGGTTACGGAGAAAGTAAAAACGACCTTGCCGCGCATGCCCTTGTAGCGGTGCAGGTAGAGCAGCAGGATGAGCAAAAGGTGATGGCTATCCACGAAGTTGCCCTCCTCGTCGTACATGCCGATGCGGTCGGCGTCGCCGTCGTTGGCCAGGCCGGCGGTGATTTTGGCGTTTTTGCGCACTACGTCGCTTAAGAGCTGCAGGTTGCGGTGGATAGGCTCGGGCGCTTGGCCGTGCATGCCGGGATTCCAGTCGCAGCGCAGGAAGACGGAGCGGGGTAGCAGCTTGCGCACCGCATTTTGGCCGGCGCCATACATGGCGTCGTAGGCCAAGCGTCCCGCGTTGGCTTTGATGGCTTTAAGGTCGAAGTGCTTGCGCACATGGCGCAAGTACATCGTCTCCAGGTCAGCCTCTACGTACAGTTTTTTAGCGCGCAGTTCGTCCAGAGAGGGCAGTTGGCCCAGCGTGCAGGTTTCCGGCACCAGGGCTTCTACGGCGGCAATTTCGGCCGGTATCATGGGACCTCCGAAGGAGGCTTTTAGTTTGAAGCCGTTGTAAGAAGGCGGGTTGTGGCTGGCTGTGATGACGACGCCAACGTCGCTTTTCGTCTTGACGACGCCCAACGAGACCATAGGCGTGGAAACAAAGCCGGTGCTGACGTGGCACTGGATGCCAAAGGCACCCAGCACACGCGCCGTAGTTTGGGCGAAAAGCTGGCCGCCAAAGCGGCAATCGTAGCCGATGACAGCGCGCTTCATGCGGCGCTCTTTCATGTAGCGGGCGGTGGCTTCAGCTACGCGCTTGACGTTGTCCACCGTGTAGTCGTCGGCAATGATAGCGCGCCAGCCATCTGTGCCAAATTTGATAGGTACAGCCATGAGCAAAAGGGCAAGTTTAATTTTGTTTTGAATAAAAAAACAGGGCTCGCCTTGAGCGGGCTACAACGCCTCCGCCTCGGCGTGTCTGGCGGCAAAAATATCGGCAGCCCGCGTACTTTTGCCTGCTAAACGGCCGCAAGGCTGTGTCCTGTTTTTCTAAAACTCGCCTCATGAAGTGGTTTCTTGCTTTTGCCTTCGCCTTTTGCCTGTTGAGTCAGCGCGCCTCTGCTCAAAATACCATTTACTACTACGAGCGCCCTTACACCTTTGACACGGTCTATCCGTTCAACATCGTGCTAACAGACATGGACAGCACGCGGGAGTTCAACACTAAGCAGGTGTTGTCCCAGCCTAAAGAAGGCCCCAAGCAGCCCATCGTGCTGGCTTTTTGGCTCACGACGTGCATGCCCTGCCACGCCGAGCTGAGCACCTACACGGCCAACTACGAGGCCTGGAAGAAGCAGGCCAACTTCCGTCTGCTGGCCATCTCAATTGACTTTCCGCAGCGCTTCCGCGATATCGCGCGCATTGCTCGCGAGAAGCGTTTCCCTTTCGAGGTATACTGGGATGTTCACCGCCACTTTCGCTCCGTCATGCCCGGAGGCCTCAACGGCTTGCCGCAAGTGTTCATCATAGACAAAGAAGGCAAAATCGCCTACTACCACAAGGGCTTCCGACCCGGCGACGAGGAAACGCTTTTCAAAAAAATTTTGGAACTTCAGTAAGACAACCCTCACTGTCTAAGCCAGGTGTCTTCTTCTGCTCAGGAGCGGAAGGAGGCACTTTTTGTATTTACATGCAACCCAGCAGGAAGCCTTTTGTCTTTTTTCACAGCCGTTTCGCCATGGACGTTACACACACCCATCGAGATCTCTTTGAGCGCTGCAAGCAGGGGCATCGACATGCCCAGTTTGAACTGTATCAGCTCTATTCCAGAGCCACTTACAACACCCTGCTGCGCATGGTGCGCAATGCGCACGATGCGGAAGACCTGCTGCAGAGCACGTTTGTCGAAGTGTTTACCAAAATAGACACCTTCCGATATGAAAGCAGTATCGGCGCCTGGATAAAGCGCATCGCCATCAACAAAGGCATCAACTTCCTTAAAAGCCGGCGAGTAATATTTCAGCCGCTGGGACCTTCTGATGACAAGGCCGAAAATGCCGAAGAAGACAACCACTTGCCGCTGACGGTCGAGCGCATCAATCACGCCATCCGCGAACTACCCGACGGCTATCGCATGGTCTTCACCCTCTACGCCTTAGAGGGCTACGACCATGAGGAAATCGGCGAAATCCTCGGCATCAGCGAGGCCACCTCCAAATCGCAGTATAGCCGGGCAAGAGCACGCCTGCGCGAACTGCTCAAAATGAATGGGTCATGAGCACGCACAACCGCATGGAGCACTTCATCCAACAGCACCGCGACGCCTTCGACGACGCCACTCCGGCCCCCTGTGTATGGGAAAACATCGCGCGCCAACTCAACCGCTGGCCGGCCGCAGGCCCCGAAGAGCGCTACATCGCCGCACACCGGCCCTTGCTCGACAACGACCTGCCGAGTGCGCAGATGTGGGTACGCATAGCCACCGCTCTCGACCAAAACAAACAAACCATAGAGACCTTTATCCGTGAGCACCGCGACGCCTTCGACGACCAACAGCCTGCCCCTCAAGTGTGGCATCGCATAGCACAAGCGCTGCCGCCCGCCCGCTCGGCGCATCTCGACCACTGGCGCTTCCTCCGATGGGCCGCTGCAGCCGTCGCCTTGCTGCTGATAGGCACGGGTATCGGCCTGTGGTTTGGCACCCAAGTAACCCCAACGCCAACCGCCCTGCCCCTCAGCAACCTGTCCCCAGAGTACGCCGAATTGGAAGGCTACTTCCAGCGCGAAATCCAATCCCGAAAAAGCCGACTTGCCCAGATGACCACCTACAGCCAGGCTACCCTCGCCGAAGACCTCCGCCAGATGGACCTGGCTATGGCCGAATTGCAGGCCGAATTGGCCCAGGTGCCACCCGCCAACAGGGAACCTATCGTGCGGGCGATGATTGAAAACTACAAAGCCCGCTTGGCCATCCTCGAGCGCGTCCTCCAGTATTTAGAACAGCAAAAAAACGCACCAGCGAACAGCAGGAAGCATGACACAGAGAAAATATAACATCGCTACCGCCAGCCTCTGTCTGGTGGGTTGGCTGCTGACCGCTCCCCTTTGGGGCAGCAAGCCAGCTCAAGAGTTTGTAAGAAAAATATCCCGCGACTTCGCCATTTCTCCCAACGGCACTACCGCTATCTATAACAAATACGGCAATGTGAAGGTCAACACGTGGGCTAATCCCTCCGTCAAAATGGATATTACCATCGTCGTCAACGCCCCCGACCAGCGCACAGCCGAACGCACGTTCGATCGCATCAAAGTCAACTTCCTCAGCACGGCCGACTACGTCAAGGCAGAGACCATCATTGAAGCCGACCAACGCACGACCTTCCTCGTCATAGGCGCTGGAACGCAAGACTACAAAATCCACTACGACGTCTGGCTGCCGGCCAACAACCAGCTCGACCTCAAAAACCGCTACGGCGACGCCTACGTAGGCAATCTGAAAGGCAAACTCACGGCCGAAATCCGCTACGGCAACTTGCGCGGCGAAAACCTCGGTGGCGACGCCGACCTGTCGCTCAGCTATGGCAAAACCTCGTTTAACCAAGTGCGCCAACTCACGGGAAGCATCAGCTATTCCGACCTGTTGGCCGAACGCGCCGCCGACGTTGGCATGGACTCTCGCTACTCCGAGCTCCGCGTTACCCAGGCCAACGCCGTGCGCCTTACCTCCAAGTACGACAAACTCCACTTTGGCAACATCGGCACCCTGCGCGTCCAGACGCGCTACTCCGACCTGCGCGCTCAGCAAGTAGGCTCCCTCTTCCTGACCGCTCAGTACACCGACTCGCGCTTAGACCGCATCGCCGAACTCCTGGACGCCGACCTTAGCTATGGACAGCTCAGCGTCGCCACCCTGGGGCGCCACTTCTCCGAAGCGCGCTTGCAGGGCAAGTACACCGATATAAAAATCGCCGTCGAGCCGGGCACGGCGTTCCGCCTCGACGCGCAGGGTAAGCACACAGACGTGCGCACGCCCAGCTCCATGTCGAGAGTGGCGCGCATGGAGATCGTCGACGGCCAGGTGAACGTCTCCGGATTTGCCGGCGAGTCTAACGCGCCGCGCATCATCACTGCGCGCCTGCAGTACGGCGATTTTGTGTTGAAATAAGCTGCTGTGTCAGTGGCTGCAAAGGCGGCGGGCGACGTCAAGCCAATGCTCGTGCGCGCGGCTTTTGGGATGGGCGTTTGCAAATTTCACCCAATCGGCCTGCTGCAGCAGCCGCTGGGCCTCGTCAGCCCAGGGGGCGGCCGTGCGCTTCAGCGTCTGGGCGATTTCTGCCGTTGTCATTTCCAGCGCAGGGAAGCCGTACTGCGCCTGTAAAAACTCGCGCACAATCCAACTGAGGGCGGCGTAATATTCGAGCACGCCTTCGGGCGAAGTCCAGGGTTTCTGCTGGGCTAAGGCGTCCAACTGCTGCAGAGCAAGTTCGCGGGCCGAGGGTCGGGGCATCTCCGGCGCGGGCGCTGTAGATGGCACAGGACGGGCGCGGCGACGGCGACGCCACCACCAGAGGGCCAGCAGGCCAGCAGCAAGCACCGGCAGCGCCGCAGGCCAGTAGTCGTCGTACCAGGCAGCCGGGTGTCGGCGGATGTCGCGCAAGGGCGCCATGGCGCCTATGTCGGCAGGCACGGCTGGAGCCACTACGGCAATTTCCACGGGGTTGGTCGGCACAGGCTCGCCTACTTGCAGGTGCACCAACACGGGGGGCAAGGTCAGCCGTCCGGTGTCGAGCAGCAGCAGGCTAATGGTCTGCACCCAGTACTCGCCGGTGCGGCGCCACGCGCTGCGCGTGCGCAGGTGGTCTGAAGGCACCGTGGGCAGCCAGGCGCCTAAGGATACGCGCTGCGGAGCAGCCTGTACTCCCGCCACTTGCACGCGCAGCACGGCGGTGTCGCCCGCTTCCACTTGGGCGCGGTCGAAGCTGGCTACCGCCCGCACCTGGGCGCCCAGCGCCGCGGGCAACAGCCAGCACAGGAGAGCAAGGCGAAACCTCTCAGCCATGGGCAACCACTTTTGAGCGCCGGGCAAAAAACTGGAGCAACTCGCGCACATAGGGCTGGTCGGTGCACAGGCTTAAAAAGTCGGCGCCCGCCCGCCGAAAAAGCGCCTGAGTGTTGAGCCGGTGTGCTTCGAACGTCTGCCGGTACTGGCGGCGCAACTGCCCACTGGTAGTGTCTACCCAGATCTGCTCGCCCGTCTCGGCGTCGGCAACGCGCAGCACGCCCACATCGGGCAGGTCGCGCTCCAGCACATCCCAGCAGTGGATGCCGATGCAGTCGTGCCGACGGGCCACAATGCGCAGCGACTCCTCGTAGCCGGCCGCCAAAAAGTCGGACAGCAAGAAGCACACACTGCGCTTTTTGAGCACGTTGTGAATGAAGCGCAAGGCCAAGGCGATGTCGGTTTTCCGCCCTTGGGGCCGCGCCAGCAAAATTTCGCGGATGATGCGCAGGATGTGCTGCTTGCCCTTCTTGGGCGGGATGAACAGCTCCACCCGGTCGGAAAAGAGCAGCACCCCCACTTTGTCGTTGTTCGAAATGGCCGAAAAGGCCAACACAGCGCACAGCTCCGTCAGGTATTCCTCTTTAAACTGACTATGGCTGCCAAAGACAGCCGAACCGCTCACGTCCACGGCGAGCATGACCGTGTTTTCGCGCTCTTCTTCGAACACTTTCACGTAAGGCTCTCCGGCGCGGGCGGTCACGTTCCAGTCGATGTTGCGCACGTCGTCGCCCGGGTAGTAGAGGCGCACCTCGCTAAACGACATGCCGCGGCCTTTGAAGGCGCTGTGGTAGCCGCCCGTGAACAGGTGGCTGCTTAGGCCGCGCGCCTTGATTTCGATTTTGCGCACTTTCTTGAGCAGGTCGGCGGAGGTCATGGAATGGGCACGGTTTGGAGCACTTGCTGGATAATGCTTTCTTGGTCCATGTTTTCGGCTTCGGCTTCGTACGTCAGGCCGATGCGGTGGCGCAGCACATCGAAACACATCTCGCGCACATCGTCGGGGGTGGTGAACCCGCGCCCGCGGATGAACGCCAGCGCTCGGGCCGCTTGTGCCAACGCCAAGCTGGCCCGCGGCGAGGCGCCGTAGCTGATGAGCGGTCGCAGGCGCTCCAGCCCAAAGCGCGCCGGCTCGCGCGTGGCGAAGATGATGTCCAGCAGGTATTGCTCCACCTTCTCCGAAAGCAGCACCCGCTTGACGGCTTCGCGCGCGCGCAGGAGCGTCTCCGTGGAGACCACTTTTTTCACCGCGGGCGCATCGCCGTTCAGGTAGCGGCGCACAATGAGGCGCTCCTCCTCTTGCTGGGGGTAGTGAATCTTAACCTTCAACAGAAAGCGATCTACCTGCGCCTCGGGCAGCGGATAGGTGCCCTCCTGCTCGATGGGGTTTTGCGTAGCCAGCACCAGAAACGGTTCGGGCAGCGGAAACGTCTCGGTGCCGATGGTCACTTGGCGCTCTTGCATGGCCTCCAGCAGAGCGCTTTGCACTTTGGCTGGCGCGCGGTTGATCTCGTCGGCCAGCACAAAGTTGGCGAAAATAGGGCCTTTGCGCACGGAGAAGGCCGCCTGCGCCGGGTTGTACATCATGGTGCCAATCACGTCGGCGGGCAACAGGTCCGGCGTGAATTGGATGCGGCTAAATTGCGCATCCACCGCTTGGGCCAGCGTCTTGATTGCCAACGTCTTGGCCAGCCCCGGCATGCCTTCCAGCAAAATGTGCCCCTTGGTGAGCAGGCCAATGAGCAGGCGCTCCATCATGGCCGGCTGGCCTACTATAACTTGAGAGGTAGCCTCCCAAAGGCGGTCTATGAAAGCGCGGTCGGCCGCTATGGCGCGATTGAGCGCTTCGACATCGGATAGTTCGTGCATAGATGACAACGATTACAGCGTGCAAAGAACAGAGAAAAGAACGAAACGCCAACAGCGCACCCGCCGCCCTCTCGGGCGCCAAGGCGCCCAGCGGTGGCAATCCGCGCTGCCCGTAGAGAAAGTTGGCACAAAGAACGCGCTCTTAGGGCGTTTAGCCGCCGTTGCCTACCTTTGCCGCGTGCCTAAAGCGCCGTTTTTTCCAAATCTTAAACCTGTTATTCAATCGCTGCTGTCCAATGATTTTTGACTGGAAAATGATCCGGGAGTTTTACAAAAACTACCCAGCGCGCGTGGATGCCGCCCGAGCATTCCTAAAACGCCCTCTCACCCTTTCCGAAAAAATTCTCTACGCCCACCTGCACGCGGATAGCCCTATGGCGGACTACAAGCGCGGCACCGACTACGTATTCTTCCAGGTAGACCGCGTGGCCATGCAGGACGCTACGGCCCAAATGGCCTTGCTGCAGTTCATGACCTGCGGCCGCAAAAAAGTGGCCGTACCGTCCACCGTTCACTGCGACCACCTCATCACCGCCGAAGTGGGCGCCGCCAAAGACTTAGAAGTGGCTTTGGATAAAAACCGCGAGGTCTTCGACTTCCTCCGCTCGGTGTCCCAAAAGTACGGCATCGGCTTTTGGCAGCCCGGCGCCGGCATCATCCACCAGATTATCCTGGAAAACTACGCCTTCCCCGGCGGCCTCATGATTGGCACCGACTCGCACACCGTGAACGCCGGCGGCTTAGGCATGGTCGCCATCGGCGTCGGTGGCGCCGACGCCGTGGACGCCATGAGCGGCATGGCCTGGGAACTGCAAATGCCCAAACTCATCGGCGTGAAACTCACCGGCAAACTCCGCGGCTGGGCCTCGCCTAAGGACGTCATCCTCAAAGTGGCCGGCATCCTCACCGTCAAGGGCGGCACCGGCGCCATCGTCGAATACTTCGGCCCCGGCGCCCTGAGCATCTCCTGCACGGGCAAAGGCACCATCTGCAACATGGGCGCCGAAATCGGAGCCACTACCTCCCTCTTCGGCTACGACAAAAGCATGGCCCGCTACCTGAAAGCCACCGCCCGCGGAAAAGTGGCCACCCTGTGCAACAAAATCGCTCCCTACCTCACCGGCGACCCCGAGTGCTACGCCGAGCCGGAAAAATACTTCGACCAAGTCATCGAAATTGACCTCTCCAAACTGGAGCCCCACATCAACGGCCCCTTCACCCCCGACCTGGCCTGGCCCCTGTCCAAGTTCGCCGCCGCCGTGCGCAAGAACAACTACCCCGCCCGCCTGGAAGTAGGCCTCATCGGCTCGTGCACCAACTCCAGCTACGAAGACCTCACACGCGCCGCCTCCGTAGCGCGCCAAGCGCGCGAAAAAGGCCTAATGGCCAAAGCCGAGTTCACCATCACCCCAGGCTCCGAGCAAATCCGCTACACCGCCGAACGCGACGGCCTCCTCCAAGAGTTCGAAGCCATCGGCGGCATCGTGCTGGCCAACGCCTGCGGCCCCTGCATCGGCCAATGGGCCCGCCACATGGACGACATGAAACGACCCAATTCCATCATGACCTCCTTCAACCGCAACTTCACCGGCCGAAACGACGGCAACCCCAACACCCACGCCTTCGTCGCCTCCCCCGAAATCGTCACCGCCTTCGCCATCGCCGGCGACCTCACGTTCAACCCTAAAAAAGACACCCTCCTCAACAAAGAAGGAATACCCGTCAAATTAGACCCGCCCAAAGGCATCGAACTGCCCAAAAAAGGCTTCGCCGTCGAAAACCCGGGCTACATCCCCCCGGCCAAATCCGGCAGCCGCATCCGCGTCATCGTAGACAAAAAGTCGGAGCGCCTCCAACTGCTCAAACCCTTCGAGCCCATCACCGCAGACCAGCTCCAAAACATGCGCGTGCTCATCAAAATCAAGGGCAAGTGCACCACCGACCACATCTCCATGGCCGGCCCCTGGCTCAAATACCGCGGTCACCTGGAAAACATCTCCAACAACCTCTTCATCGGCGCCGTCAACGCCTTCAACGACCAGCGCAACCTGGTGTACAACGTCGAAAAAGGCGAATTCATGGAAGTGCCCGCCTCCGCCCGATACTATCAGAAAAAAGGCATCGGCACCATCGTCTTCGGCGAAGAAAACTACGGCGAAGGCTCCAGCCGCGAGCACGCCGCCATGGAACCCCGCTACCTGGGCGTCAAAGCCGTGGTCGTCAAATCCTTCGCCCGCATCCACCAAACCAACCTCAAAAAACAGGGCATGCTGGCCCTCACCTTCGCCAACCCAGACGACTACGACAAAGTGCGCCAAGACGACCGGGTCAGCATCCTGGGCTTCGAAAACTTCGCCCCCGGCAAGCCGCTCACCATCCGACTCGACCACGCCGACGGCACCGTGGACACCTTCGAGGTGAACCACACCTACAACCAGCAGCAAATCGAGTGGGTGCGCGCCGGCAGCGCCCTCAACAAAATCCGCCAAGAGCTGGCCGCTCGCAAAAAATAAGCCGCCCGCGCATCCAGCCAACCGCCGCCACCCGAGCACTCGCCCCGGTGGCGGCTTTCTTTTTTGGAAAAAAACAGCCCCGGCCGGCCCATATTCTTCCGAAAAGCCGCCCAAAAAGGAGCGCAGCGGTTTGCTTAATACGCCGCCAACACTACTTTTGCCAACCCAGCCCAAAGGCCAACCCTTTTGCAACTACCAGCCCAACAACACATGCCCAAAAGAAAAAATCAGACAAACCCGGCGCCCACCGGCGGCACAACCCACACAAGGAGGACTCGATGACACAAAAAAAACGCCCCATCGCCTCGTACGAGCACCGCGACAAACAGCGCCTCAACAACCCGCCCGCCGGCCTGGTAACGCCCGAAACCGACCCGGACGTAGGGCAGAACAAGAAAACCTACGCCTACGACCCGCACCTCGACCCACAGCTGGTGTGGGCGGGCAAGGCCGAGCACACTTCCTTCGAGGTGCCGACCGTCTCGCTGCACGTCCACGAGCGCATCGACCCGCGCACCATCATCGAGGCGGTGCGCAAGCGCAACGGCAACGGGGGTGCACAGCAGCTGTCGCTCTTCGAGGTCGAACGCACCGAGCCGCTGCGCCAGGCGGTGGAGTTCTACAAACACGCGCACGGCTGGAGCAACCGCTTAGTGGCGGGCGACAGCCTGCTGGTGATGAACTCCCTGCTGGAAAAAGAAGGCATGGCCGGCAAGGTGCAGATGATTTACATTGACCCGCCCTATGGCATCAAGTATGGCTCCAACTTCCAGCCGTTTGTGAACAAGCGCGACGTGAAGGACGGCAAGGACGAAGACCTCACCGCCGAGCCGGAGCAAATCCGCGCCTTCCGCGACACCTGGGAGCTGGGCATCCACTCCTACCTCACCTATCTTCGCGACCGGCTGCTCCTGGCGCGCGAACTGCTCACCGATAGCGGCAGCATCTTTGTGCAGATCAGCGATGAGAACGTGCATCACGTGCGGGAGCTAATGGATGAAGTGTTTGGCAATGAGAATTTTTGCGCGCATATTACATTTTTTAAAACAACTGGCCAGACAAGCACACTTGCTGCTTCAACAACGGATTTCCTACTTTGGTATGCGAAGCACAAAGATTTTGTGAAATACCGACAGCCATATGTCGAAAAGACAACTGCGTCGGACAAAGCTGGAGTTTACAATTGGGCCGAACTTCCTGACGGGACCCGAAGGCGAATTACATCAGATGAAAAAGACGATCCGACTACACTACCGCATTGTACACGCATATTCCGATTAGATACGATGACGAGTCAAAGCGGTGGTGATAGTACAGCGTTTCCAGTTATACTAAACGGGCAAATATGTACGTCCGGAAAAGGTTTTTGGAAAACAAATGCAGACGGTATAAAGAAACTCGTTGTCGCAAATAGAGTTGCACCATCGGGTACTACCCTTGCTTATGTCAGATTTATTGACGATTTCCCAGCTTATCCGATACACAACTTGTGGATCGATACGGGGACCGGAAGTTTCACTCAAGAGAAAATCTATGTCGTTCAGACAGGAATTAAGGTCATCCAACGTTGTATGCTAATGACCACCGATCCGGGCGACCTGGTCTTCGACCCGACCTGTGGCAGCGGCACCACCGCCTACGTGGCGGAAAAGTGGGGCCGGCGTTGGATCACCTGCGACACCTCGCGCGTGGCGCTCACCCTGGCCAAACAGCGCCTGATGACTGCCGTCTTCGACTACTACGAACTGGCGCACCCCGAAGAGGGTGTGGGCAGCGGCTTCAAGTACAAGACCGTGCCGCACGTCACGCTCAAATCCATCGCCAACAACCCGGAGATTGACGGCATCTACGCCCGCAAACACCCGGCCATCGAAGAGGCGCTTGCCAACCTGAACGCCGCGCTCAAAGGCAAGTCGGTTCGCTTCAAGGTCAGCCAGGGGGGCCGGGCAGGCCATTTAGTAGATTTCTCTGCCCCCGACAGCCAGACCTTCACCATGCCCGCCGGTCAGGTGGTCAAGGTCAACGAACTGGTGGAATGGGAGGTGCCGGCCAGTTTCGAGTTGTTCGTTGATAGTTTTGAGTGGAAGCCAACAGCAACAACAGCAGAAAAATCAGTGTTCGAGGCCGAACTAAAAACTGAAAACTCAAAACTCAAAACTGCCTTCGAGCACTTCCACGCCGCCCGCCGGGCGATGCAAAAGGCCATGGACGAAGCCATCGCCCGTCACGCTGAGCAGGAGACGCTCTACGACCAACCGTTTGTGGACCGCAAGAAGGTGCGCATCACGGGGCCCTTTACCGTGGAGGCCGTGCCTGCCCCGGCGGTCAAATCGGTGGATGAGATTCTGGAGCCGGTGCCGCAGCCGGCCGATGCCTCCATCGCCCGCTCCGGCGAAACTCTGCGCCAGAGCGAGTGGCGCGATGAACTCTTGCGCGCCGGCATCCGCGGCAAGGCAGGCCAGTACATCCGCTTCAGCCGCCTCGAGCCGCTGCCCGGCTGCCGCTGGCTGCACGCCGAAGGCGAAACGCGCCCCAGCAGCGAGGGCGCCGATTCGGTGCGCGAAGAGGCGCCCGCCTACGACCCCATGCGCGTGGTGGTCTCCTTCGGCCCAGAACATGCGCCGCTGGAACAGCGCCAGGTGGCGCAGGCCATCGAGGAGGCGCAAACGCTGGTGCCCCGGCCGAAAATCATCGTCTTTGCCGCTTTCCAGTTCGACCCGGAAGCCGCCAAGGACATTGACGAGACCAACTGGCCGGGGGTGACCCTGCTCAAGGCGCAGATGAACGCCGACCTGCTGACCGATGACCTCAAGAAGAAGCGCGCCAGCAACGAGTCTTTCTGGCTCATCGGGCAACCGGATGTGGAAGTTTCCAGTTTTGAGTTTTTAGTTTTGAGCGGAAAAGACGTGAGGATCGGTGAATATGGAACATTCAAGAAGTTATCGGGACTTGATCGCCTGGAAGAAATCCATCGCCTTGGTTGGCAAGATCTATTCCTGTACGCGCTCCTTTCCCAAGGAAGAGATGTATGGGCTTACCTCGCAGATCAGGCGGGCTGGAATTTCCATTCCAGCGAACATCGCGGAAGGTCAAGCCAGAAACAGCAAGGGGGAATTCCTCCAGTTTCTTGGAATAGCTCAGGGCTCGTTGGCGGAATTGGAGACATTGCTGGTGATCTCGCAGAATTTGGGATATCTGACCTCGACGGATGCCGAAGGCTTATTGAACGACTGCGAAGAGATCGGCAAATTGTTGGCGGGCTTGAAACGCTCGCTCAACACCTAAACTTCCCGATCTCGCCATCAACTAAAAACTATCAACTAAAAACTAAAAACTGGCATCGCGTCTCGGTGCATGGCTTCGACTACTACAACACCAAGACCGGCGGCATCGAATCGGGTGGCGAGGACAAAATCGCCCTCTGGATGCTCGACACCGACTACGACGGCCGCAGCCTCTACCCGAGCCAGGTCTTTTTCCCCATGGCGAACGAAAAGGAGGGCTGGGCGCGGCTTGCGAAAAACCTCAAGGCCGAGATTGACGAGGAACGCATCGAAGCCTACCGCGGCACCGTCTCGCTGCCCTTCGAGGTGGGCGAGCACAAGCGCATCGCCGTCAAAATCGTGGACGACCGAGGGATTGAAAGTTTAAAGGTGATGGAGGTGGAATAATGTCCCGGACCACCATTGACCGTCTCATCATCAACTCGCCTTACGAGGAGCCGCAGCGTTACTGGCGCTACGAGCGCGAGACGCGCACCTTTGCCCTGGTGGACGGTCGCCGTCCGGCGGGCTACGTGGTGGCCACGCCCGGCTCGAAAGCCTTCGACGACCCCGGCCTGTTCGTGGAAATCCCGCTGGTCAACCAAATTCGCCCGCGCGTCAAAGCCTGGCGCGCGGCGGGCTATCCGGGCGTCAGCAGCATCACCAAGCGGCTATTAGAGCACTGGCGCGACTCGGAAGAGTTCGAGACACGGCGCTTCTTTTTTTGCCAATTAGAAGCCGTGGAGACCCTAATCTGGCTCACCGAAGCGCCAG
>Ga0101944_10000908_pt1 | contig 74506 bp, 80 predicted proteins | sample DewCreD2012metaG_FD_75245 | JGI IMG/M metagenome (GOLD analysis project Ga0101944, IMG submission 75245) | Hot spring sediment bacterial and archeal communities from British Columbia, Canada, to study Microbial Dark Matter (Phase II) - Dewar... ... | reverse complement strand
CACTCAGAGGACGCTGGGAAAGAGAGATAAAATCAAGATAAAATGAAAAAACTTTGTGTTCTTTGCGAGAAAAAATTGAAATCACGCAGAGGACGCAAAGGTAAATCACGCAGAGGACGCAGGGGAAGAGAGATAAAATCAAGATAAAATGAAAAAACTTTGTGTTCTTTGTGAGAAAAAATTGAATTCACGCAGAGGACGCAAAGGTAAATCACTCAGAGGACGCTGGGAAAGAGAGATAAAATCAAGATAAAATGAAAAAACTTTGTGTTCTTTGCGAGAAAAAATTGAAATCACGCAGAGGACGCAAAGGTAAATCACGCAGAGGACGCAAAGGTAAATCACGCAGAGGAAGAGAGATAAAATCAAGATAAAATGAAAAAACTTTGTGTTCTTTGTGAGAAAAAATTGAAATCACGCAGAGGACGCAGATTTTTTTTAATAAATAACTTCTTTAATAAATTAATTTGTTATTTTAAGATTTGATGAGAGCTTTTTTTGTTATTGCCTGAATATGTAAACTTAATGCTATAAAAAATCATGAAGATAGAAAAAGCTAAAATCAAGATTGCCCAGAACCAATGCGGTAATAACAGGTTGTCGGCTATGATTGAAGTATCTGAATTAAACGAACTTCCTCCAACAGTCCCACCAGAGGAGAACAAATAGTCAATACTAAGATACAAGCTCATTATCGCTTGCACTCCAAGAAATTGCAGTGATAAAACCTGTAATTTATCAGAACCCCGCAGGGAAATAAAAATTATGAGAATACCAAGAGCCGCGATTATGAGAATACCAATAAAAGAACGAATCCAGAAAAGAACAGATATTAACATAAACAAACCGAGAAGGAACATCGCAATTCTACCAAACTTAATTTTTTTTGTTGAAATTATAAGTATTGATCCTGCTATAGTTGGACCGACAGGACCTCCCATAGCAACAAGAGCATGACCAATGTTACCGAGAAATAAATCTGTAGTAAATCTTGCGTAACCTGAAGCATCTGGAAAGATAACGAGTTCAACAAACTTACCACCAAGAAGCATTGCCGTCAAACCATGTCCCATTTCGTGGAACCATGTTCCTAATATCGTAAAAGGATAGAGAATAATTCTACCAAAAGGGAATTGCCAGATAATAAATGTTATTAGACCAAATCCAAATAAAAATAATAATTGTTTTGAAGAATCTTTATTCATACAAAATTATAAATCAAAAAAATAACATTGTAAATTTAAGAAAGATTTTACTAATTTTTAATTTTTTTCGATGTGATGAAGCATTATAGATTATTTTCGAATTATAAACCAGCGGGTGATCAACCAAAGGCTATTAAAGAATTGACCGAAGGTTTGAGAAGGGGCGATAAATTTCAGACACTTTTGGGCGTTACCGGGTCAGGCAAGACTTTTACAATTTCGAATGTAATACAGGAAACACAAAAACCGACATTAGTAATCTCACCCAATAAAACTCTTGCTGCACAGCTTTATAGCGAATTCAGAGCTTTTTTCCCTGATAATGCTGTTGAGTATTTTATATCTTATTACGACTATTATCAACCCGAAGCATACATTCCAACAACGGACACATATATCGAAAAAGATTTCTCAATCAATGATGAAATAGATCGGCTAAGGCTCAAAGCAACGAGTGCATTGGTGGAAGAGCGAAGGGATGTTATAATTGTTGCTTCTGTGAGCTGCATTTATAGTATCGGACGAAAAGATGATTTCATTTCCCTTCTTTTGCCGTTAAAGGTTGGGATGACTTTGAACAGGCAGAGGTTGATTTATAAGCTAACTGATTTATATTATTCGAGAAATGATTTTGAGTTTACAAGAGGAACATTCCGAGTCAGAGGAGATATTATTGATGTTATGCCAGCTTTCGAAACCCAAACAGCATTGAGAATTGAAATGTTTGGAGATGATATTGAAAAGTTGAGCTTTATTGACTCTTTTACAGGTAAAACAATTAACCAAGTTGAATCCGTTACACTATTTCCAGCCAAGCTTTTCGTTACTTCCGAAGCTCGTTTACAAAAAGCAATGAGCGACATCCGCGATGAGTTATATGATAGATTAAAAATTTTGCGTTCAGAAGGAAAATTATTAGAAGCACAAAGATTGGAACAGAGAACAATTTTCGACCTCGAAATGATGAAAGAAGTAGGATATTGCTCCGGGATTGAAAATTATTCGATGCATTTATCAGGCAGAACATTCGGTGAAACTCCACAAACATTATTACACTATTTCCCTGATGATTATTTATTGGTGATAGACGAAAGTCATGTTACTATCCCTCAGTTGAGGGCTATGTATAATGGTGACCGATCAAGAAAACAAACTCTTGTTGAACATGGTTTCAGACTTCCTTCGGCTCTGGAGAACAGACCATTAAAATTTGACGAATTCGAGTCTTTAATTAATCAGGTGATTTTTGTTAGTGCAACACCGGGTCCTTATGAACTTGAAAAATGTGAAGGAGTTGTTGTTGAGCAGGTAATAAGACCCACAGGGTTGGTTGACCCCGAAATAAGCGTAAGACCTATCAAAACTCAAATTGATGATTTGTTAAACGAAATTAGGGAAAGGACTAAAAAAGGGGAAAGGGTGCTGGTTACAACTTTAACCAAAAGAATGTCAGAGGATTTGACTGATTATCTGCAGAATCTTAATGTCAAAGTGGCATATATTCATTCGGATATTGATTCTCTTGAGCGTGTTGAAATCATCAGAAACCTAAGGCTTGGAACCTATGATGTATTAGTTGGTGTAAATCTTTTAAGGGAAGGACTTGATTTGCCCGAAGTGTCACTGGTTGCAATTCTGGATGCTGACAAGGAGGGTTTTCTCAGGAGTGAGCGATCTTTGATGCAAATTGCGGGTAGAACAGCCAGAAATGTCGAAGGGCTTGTAATACTCTATGCAGATAATATTACTAATTCAATGAGCAAAGTTATTGAGGAGACAAACAGAAGAAGGAAATTGCAAATGCAATATAATTTTGATAACAATATAAATCCAAAAACCGTATATAAAACACTTGAGGAAATCCTTAGCTCAACTTCAATAGCAGACATACAAACTCAAAAGAAACAAAGATATGATGATATCGAGAAACATAAGCTAATGAAATCCGCTGAACCAGTTATTAAATATTTAACAACTGAACAAAGGCAGGAAATGCTTGAAAATATGTTTATTGAAATGAAAAAAGCCGCAAGAGAACTTGATTTCGAAAGAGCCGCTATGTTGCGTGATGAAATCCAGAGAATTCAATCTGCAGAGGGTATATCAAAGCTAAAGTGGAAAAAAAAATAATCAGCTACCGGAAGGATTAAGTTTTTTATAAATTAATAAAACTTTCTTCCGGTAGTGAGGCTAATCAAATATTAGATAGTTTTTTTTCTTTGTTTGCTAAAAAGATAATAAATAGCAGGTATTATATAAAGGGTCATAATAGTTGCAGCAAAAAGCCCTGATATACTGACAATACCCATTGGTGTTCTTATTTCTTTCCCTGCATCACCAATCCCAAGAGCCATCGGCAGCATACCTAACATCAAAGCTGTTGCTGACATTATCTGAGGTTTGAATTTCACAAATCCTGCTTTGATAAGGGCTTCTTTTGAATTCATTCCTTCAGTTCTTATTAGTTGATTTGTATAATCGAGAAGTAGGATAGCATTATTCACAACTATTCCAATGAGCATTATTATTCCCATTATTGAAGTAATTCCGAGTGAAGTATCTGTATAATAAAGAGCTGGCAATGCCCCCATTAAAGCAAGAACTATAGTTAGCATGATATATAATGGCTGGACAAAGCTTTCGAGAAGAGCGGCTATTAACATATATGTTAAAATTACTGCAAGAATGAAAGCAAATGCCATATCCTTAAACATATCGTTCATCATTTTTGTATTACCTCCCCAGACATAGGAATAACCTTTTGGAAAATTAATTTCACTTAGCTTTTTGTCAACTTCGGAGGTAACATTTCCAAGCGGAAAACCCTCAGCAGTTGAACCTGTGAATTGAATAGCTACATATTTATCTCTATGCAATATTCTGGAAAATCCTTCTGAAAACTTAATATCAGCCAATTGAGCTAATCTATATGTTCCTCCATTTTGTGCAACAACAGGAATATTCCCAATTTTATCAGGTGAATTAACAGATTCGTCATTAAGTGTAACAATGATATCATATTCATTTCCGTATTCTCTATATTTGGAGGATTCGAGTCCCTCAATGGCAGACCTGAGAGTAAAAGCTAAATCAGCAACTGTCAGTCCAGTTTCGATTAATTTGTCACGTTTGGGAATAATCGTTATTTCGGGTTTTCCCTCTTTGGAACTGTTATCAAAATTAATTAAACCGGGTGTATCTTTGATTTTTTTAATAATTTTTTCTTTTAATTGATTAAGAACAGTGATATCCTGTCCTAAAACATAAAAAGTGATGGGTGCAGTACCTTCGCCCATTTCTGTCCCTTTTGAAACTTTTATTTTGGCACCGGGTATATCAGCAAGTTGAGCCACAAAAATTGAAATCATTTGCTGAAGGCTTTTATCACGTTGATCAACATCTACCAGCTGAATATCTATTTTTGCCATATTAGTTCCGACATCAAGGAAACCAATCTGACCAATATCAAACGAAATATGCTCGATTTCTTTATTTTTTTTGAGAATATTATCAATTTCATTCAGAGATTTGATAGTAGTTTCAAGATTATAACTTTGAGGATACTCAACTTCAATTTTTATAAGTCCGTCATCAACGGCAGGAATAAATTCGAAGCCTAATTTAGGACTGTAAAACCCTACAACTACAACGAATAATATTAATGTAGTGATTAAGGAGAATAAACTTATCCATTTGTTCTTTAAGACAATTGCTAATGTCTGGGTGTAAAATTCTGTTATTTTTTCTTCTATAGAATTAAAAAAAGCTTTAATTTTTTTTGTTTTTACTTCCTTTGGTAGAATTAAGGAAGACAGCATTGGAGTTAAAGTGAAAGACATAATCAATGAGAAAATTGTAGCAAATGTTGCGGAAAGAGCAAATTCACGAAGATACATACCAACAATAGAAGACATATTTATTATTGGGATAAATACAACGAGGTTTGTCAATGTTGATGCAAGAACTGCCAGAGCAACTTCATTCGTTCCTTTAATTGCTGAATTTTTGTTATCTTCACCCAAATTTTTATATCGGAAAATATTTTCGATGACAACAATAGAATTTGCTACAAGTACACCCACTGTAACAGACAAACCCATTAAAGTCATCATATTCAGAGATAAGCCTGAAGCTTTAAGAAGAAAGAATGTTGATATAATTGAAGTAGGCATCGAGAGTGCAACGATAAAAGTCGATCTTAAATCTCTGAGAAACAAAAATAAAATGAATGATGTAATAATAACTCCAAGAATTACATTACTCATAGTATCATTAACTGAGCTTTTAACGAATTTAGAGGCATCTTTCACTATTTCGAGCTTACAACCAGTCGGTAAAGTGCTTTCAATTTCAGGAAGTACTTCTCGGATAGAATTAGCAACATTTACGACATTACCATCAGCAGATTTCACAATACCGAAAAGAATAACATTGTCATTTCTGTAGTTTTCTTTTAGGTTATGATAAATGGACAATCTTCTTATATCTTTTCCGCTATCGCTCACGCTGGCTAATTGTCTGAGCTTTTTTGGACCAAAAAATGTTGGAACCTCCAATTCTTTTATTGTCTCAATATTATTAAATTCTCCTTTAAGTCTGACGGTGAATTCCTGATCATTTATTTGAAAATAGCCACCGGGAATGTCCATATTATGAGCTTTGAGAATTTGTAGCAATTGAGGGAGAGATATTGAATTTTCAAATGCAGTTTTACTGTCCAAACTAATTTTTATTATTCTTTCCTGACCGCCCGCAATATCAACTTTTGCAACACCTTGAATTTGAGAGAACCTATCTTTAAGTTTTTTATCTGCAATTTCATACAATTCTCTTGGAGTCAAAGGACCTGACAGAACGAGGTTAACAACAGGAAATGCCTTAAAATCTACTTTTTGAATTATAGGTTTTTTTGCATCTGTTGGCAGTTTATAAAGTATTTCATCAACCTTATCTTTTACTTCCTGATTAGCCAGATTAACATTTTTACCAATTTTGAACTGAATCATCACAATAGACATTCCATCCATTGAATAGGATTCGACTCTATCTATCTGCGGAATAGTTGAAACTACTTCCTCAATTCTTTTGCTTATAAGAGTTTCAACTTCCTTTGGACCTGCCCCGGGATAGATAGTTGACACAGTTACATAGGGAATTTCAACATCAGGGAATAAATTCAAATTTAATGTGAAATAACCTATTAAGCCAAAAATTAAGAAGACCGAGATAATCATAGTTATCATGACGGGTCTTGTTACTGATATTCTTGCTATATTCATTATCTGCTCCTACTTTATTGCTACTTTAACACCATCCTGAAGGAGACCCTGACCTTCGATAATAAGTTTGTCTCCGACATTTAGCCCTGAAAGTATTTCATATTCAATGTCGGATTGCTGGCCCAATTTTACTTCTTTCATAACTGCTTTGCTATCCTCGACTACATAAACATAGGAGTTACCATTTGATTTCTGAATAAGATTGGCTGGAACAACAATTGCTTTAGGATTATTGTAAATTCTAACTTTTAAATCTGTCGTTACACCGCTTTTTAATATACCCTTGGGATTGTCAAAATGCACTTCAACTCCAAAAGCTTTAGTATATTTGTCAATAGCTAATCCTATCTCGGCTATTTTACCATAAAAATCAATATCACCGAACCTAATAGAAGCAGGCTGACCAACTTTTAAATAATTTATTTCTGATTCAGAAACCCAACATTTTGCTTTCATTTTGTGGAGTTGACTGACAGTGAAAAGAGGTTTGCCTCTATCAATGTATTCTCCTTCTTTAACTAACATCTCGATAATTTTTCCACTAATAGGAGCCTCAATATAAACCATTTGTTTAACAGCTTCCCAGTTTCTCTTGGCAACAAGGTATTGTGTTTCAGTATTATCAAAATTTAATTGAGAAGTTTCGCCAGCCAGTACTAATTCTTTCATTCTGTTGTACATTTTTTCAGCATTTTCGTATGCAACTTTTGCCTGTGTGTATTGAACTGTAGGATTTGAAGTTGGAAATTCGATAACGATTTGACCTTGCTTTACGTAATCTCCGATTTTAAATCTGACTTTTTGCACATTGTCCCCGATCATTGAACTTGCTGTGGCTTCCTGAATACCGGATAATTTACATACAAAAGACAGATTCTTTTCAAAATTTGTGTATTCAACGTTTTTAATCACTACAGGGATGCCCTTTTCTTTCCTTATTTGCTCCATACTTTTGGGTGGTGCTTTCTTTTCTTTTGTGCAAGAATAAGAAAATGACAGGATGAGAATTACAAAAATTATTTTAAATGTTTTAGTAATCAATAGAGATTTTGACAACATTATTTCACCTTTATATTATTAAAAATTTTTCCAGATTGATTCAAATTTGTTAAGATAGGTTTCATTTACATTTCCGAGCAGATTTTCTATTTGTATTATTGCTATGTTATAATCATATACTGACTGAAGAAGATTAATTTTTGCCTGCCTCAAAGCTAATTCAGAATTTTGAATTTCGAGTTGTGTACCCGTCCCTTCTTTGTATCTGACCAATGATATATTATAGGCTTTTTCTGCAAGCGAGACATTGCTTCTCTGAGATTCAATAGAGGTTCTTATTCTACTCAGATCATTATATATTGTTCTTAACTGAAATGCTATCATATCTTTATATGAATTCATTGCTATATTAGTTTGTTCAACGGCAACTTTGGACTGCTCAATTCTTTGATTTGTTCTGTTTCCCTGAAACAAATTAATTGAGAGACCGATTCCCACCATAGATGAGTTATAGGTATCGAATTTGAGATTATCTGACGAACCTGCGAATTCAAAACTTCCAAAAGCAAAAAGTGAAGGGTAGAAATTAGACCGCTCAACATTAACAAAAGCTTCGTCAACTTTTTTCTTCAATTCAAGTGTCTTGATGGTATAGTTGTTGGCAACTGCTTTTTGGATCAAGGTTTCAACATCCATATTATATTTATCTTGGAATTCAATAGTTCCGGATATGGAGATTTCTGTTTTTGGATCGATTCCAATAGCCAGTTTGAGTCCATCAAGACTTGCTTTATAGGCGTTATTCAATTGCAAAACCATAGGTTTAAGGTTTTCAACCATTACTTCCACCTGCAATGAATCATATTCTGAAACAATGCCCTGTTTTTTGAGTGCTTTAATATTGTTAAGATTGTTTTGAGCATTTTCTAAGCTGGCTTCCATTATTACTGCTAATTCTTTTGTTAGAAGTGAACTGTAAAAAGCTTTTTTTACATTCAGAATTGTCTGAGTAACTTTATTGAAAACATTTTCTTTGGATAATTGAAGATAAATTCCAGAAGCTCCTATTCCTTCCAACACAGTAGAATTGAATAAAATCTGAGATATCTGAGCCTTCGTGCTGAATGAATTAGCCAGAACAAAAGATTGTTTAGTAAATTGAATTGGTTTGAATTTGCTATTATCTCTTGGGAGGAGATTTTCATTAAATAGCACTCCATAGACTGAATTCCCGAGCAATGCCTCAAAATCTGGAAAAAACATTACAGGTTTTTGAAGGAAGTGGTTGAATGATGCACTAAAATCAACACTCGGCAACGCATATCCATACGCTTCTCTGACAGCTGCATTAGCTTTCTTAACGTCTAATATAGCAGAACTTATTTCTCTGTTATTATCAAGTGCTAAATTGATAGCATCGTCTAAGTTTAAATTTAATTTCTGAGTAAATGCTAAATTCGAGTTTAAAGATAGCACAAAGGTCAGTAGAAAAATGAATTTGATAATTTTGATTGAATTTTTCATAACATATATTTTATTGTTTAACTTGAATTTTATTTGTCTTTTTTGAAAAATATTTTATTTGGTATTCTGTAGTCAATGATCCCGAAAGAATAATCATAAAAATCTGTTCCATAACTTCATGGGTAGATAAAGGTAAATCCTTTATTATATCAGGAATAAGTATATGTTTGGTAGAATAATTAAAAATCAGATATAATATATATTCACTGATTTCTTTTCGGATAACACCTTGATTGATGCCTAATGAATAAATTTTATTAAAGTAGAATTTGAACCTTTCATCACGGAAATTCATTACTAAATCCCACAAATCAGGAAATAATCTGATAATATCCCTTATAATTTCATTTGTGAAGATTTTCAAGGATTTTATCTCAATATCCCATAAATCAATTAAAATTTCAATTAAATCCAGACCATCAGATTGCTCTAACCTTTGTCTTATTTTTTCCAGTTCACCATCAATATTTTTGAGTGAATAATCTAAGGCGGTTCGCAAAATTTCTTCTTTGGATTCAAAATTTTCATATAATGTTTTTTTACTTATTCCAAGTGTCTGCGCCAGATCGTCTGTTTTGACGTTGGTAAAGCCGTATTTTGAAAATAGCTCTATGGCTTGTTTTATTATCCTTTGTTGTAATTCATTCATAAAAAAACTAAAAAAACTATAAACGTACTTTAAGTTTCCAAAAATAAGAAAATAAATTTATGAAACAAAAAGAATTCAGCCTTACTACGTTGGTTTAAAAAAAAAGTACTGCAGATTCAAGATTTTGTAATCTGATGTTGTTACCAAAAACTAATATTATTCTGGAAATTATATCTGAAATATGTCTTAATTTTGCTTTTTATTATTTGTATAGATAGAGAATAAAATGGAAAATAAATTATTTAGTGAAATAGAAGTTAATCTGGAAGTAGCTCTTGAATGTGGTCTTAGTGAAGAAGAATATAATAAAGTGTTATCAATTTTAGGAAGAAAACCCACATATACCGAAATTGGGGTTTATGGAGTTATGTGGAGTGAGCATTGTTCATACAAAAATTCGATTAAATTACTAAAAACATTACCCAGAAAAGGAGGGCGATTATTAGTCGAAGCAGGAGAAGAAAATGCTGGCTTGGTGGATATCGGTGGAGGATATGCTATTTGTTTCAAAATCGAAAGTCATAATCACCCATCTGCTATAGAGCCTTTTCAGGGTGCTGCAACTGGTGTGGGTGGTATATTAAGAGATATTTTTTCAATGGGGGCAAGACCCATTGCTGCATTGAACTCTTTAAGATTTGGAGAACTTAGCTCGGAAAGGGTCAGCTATTTACTTAAAGGGGTTGTTGGTGGAATCAGTCATTACGGAAATTCATTTGGCGTTCCAACTGTTGCCGGTGAAATTTATTTTGATGATTGCTATCTTGATAACCCTCTTGTTAATGCAATGGCTGTTGGGATAGTCAGAACTGAAAGAATTGCAAAAGCCTCCGCAACTGGAAATGGGAACCCGGTGTTCATAGTGGGAAGTTCAACCGGTCGCGATGGAATTCACGGGGCTTCGTTGCTTGCCTCAAGAGAATTTGACGAGAAAACTGAAGATATGAGACCGACAGTTCAGGTTGGTGACCCCTTTGCTGAAAAACTTCTGCTTGAAGCAACATTAGAACTGATAAAAAGTGGTGTTGTCATCGGTGTCCAAGATATGGGGGCAGCTGGGATTTCTTGTTCAACTTCCGAAATGAGTGCAAGAGGAAAATCGGGGATGGTTATTGATCTTGATAAGGTTCCTTTGAGAGAGAAAGGTATGACAGCATACGAAATAATGTTAAGCGAATCGCAGGAAAGAATGCTATTTGTGATTGATAAAGATAAAGTGGACAAAGCTGTTGATATCTGTAAAAAATGGGACGTTCCGATAGAACAGATTGGCAATGTTACCGATACCGGAATACTCGAAATTTATTATTCAGGGAATAAAGTCTGTAATCTGCCAGCTGATAGTCTTGTTCTTGGAGGTGGAGCACCTCAATATGACAGAGAAACTAAATTTCCTTCATATTTAGAATTAAAAAATAAAATAACAGACTCAGATCTTGAAAATAAACTATTTGAGAGCGATATTCTAAAATCGGGTAATAAATTCGAGACTGCTTTCTGGAATTTGTTATCTGCTCCGAATATAGCTTCCAAAAGGTGGGTTTATGAACAATATGATTCTCAGGTGAGGACAAACACAGTAAGTATTAAAGGTGATGCTGCAATAATGAGATTGAAAGAACTACCGGGCAAAGGTATTGCTCTTTCGGTTGATTGCAACAGCCGTTATGTTTACCTTAATCCATACCTTGGTGCAATGATAGCAGTTGCTGAAGCTGCAAGAAATGTTGCTTGTGTTGGAGCAGAGCCAATAGCAATAACCAACTGTCTTAACTTTGGTAATCCTTATGACCCTGAAGTATATTGGACATTCAGTGAAGCTATCAAAGGAATGGGTGATGCTTGCAGATTTTTTAATACTCCGGTTACGGGCGGAAATGTCAGTTTTCACAATGAATCCCGTAATCGTGCAATTTTCCCCACACCAACAATAGGTATGCTTGGTTTAATTGATAACCTTGAAAATATTTGTCAGGCTGGTTTTAAAAATGATGGGGACTATATTTTCTTAATTGGTAATAACCGGACGGAGCTAGGTGGTTCTGAAATTGTGAAGCTGGTCTTAGGAGATACTATCGGGAAATGCCCACAATTAAATTTAGAAGAAGAAAGAAGATTGCAGCAAATGATTATAGCTGGTATTAGAAACAAATTAATTAACTCAGCTCACGATTGCAGCGAGGGAGGATTGTTAATTTGCTTAGCCGAAAAGTCAATTTTTTCATCTAATCATTTAGGTGCAGATGTTAAATTAGACAATCTATCTTTCGGTTTGCTGTTTGGCGAGTCTCAGTCAAGAATTATTGTTACTGTATCTTCCTCAAAGGAAAATGAATTTAAAAATCTATGCGAGAAAAATAATATCTACCTAAATAAGATTGGGGTTGTTACGGTTAATGATTTTAAAATTGAAGATGTTTTAGATACTACAGTAAATCGTCTAACAAAAGCCTATGAGCAAGCTATACCAAAATTTTTGGAGTAAATTTGCTTTTATTCCTTTTTGCTTTTTCTTCTTGAACCATCAAGGAAAAATCCGGGATCAATCAGAGAGTAAGGTTTTTCATCTCCCAAAAAATTACCACTTTCATAGGGTTTAACTTCAGTAATCGGTGCCAGATAAATTTCAAGATGTAACATAGATAATTTATCATCATCAACCATATCAAAAATATAGTCGGGTGTTTTATAATCAAGGTTTTCAGGGTTGATAATTACATCTATTTTGCCGATTGGTGTGCCTTCTAAAACATAATCACCCATATTAACATAGACTTCGGATAGCTCAGCGTATTTATAAATAAAATTTTCTTCTGTTTTTATTGAGACGAAATATGATTTATTTATATATTTTGATTTTTCAGAAACCTGAAATTCACCAACGTCAATAACATATCCGCTATCACATGCAACAACTTCAGAGCCGGGTGGAGCAAAAATATCAACACCTGTATGGTGTCTATCCCCTCGATTTTCCCAGAAGCTTCCCAATGAACCTTTTTCGGGTAATTTTTTAGAATAACTATTTGGAACAGGCCAAGTTTTCATAAATGTAATAATATTATTTCAATTTTATTTTTTTGTAATTTTTTGGTATTTGTTTCTGAAAACGTTATCTAAAAATGTTTCGCCAATAGCTAATGATAAAGGATTTTTGTAGTCCATTCGTTCAGGGTGCCATTGCACTGCTAAAAGAAAAGGCTTATTGGCTTTATCCTTCCACTCCACAGATTCAATGATTCCATCTTCGGTGAAGGAAGTAGAAATCAAATCATTTGCTATTCTTCCAATAGCCTGATGATGATTGGTATTAACTATTCCATCATCAATATTTACCAACTGATGAAGCAGAGAATTTTTCATAATCTTAATTTTATGAAAGCAACTATCAGGATAATCACATCGGTGGATAACATCAGAGCCGACATCTTCAGGAATATCAACTATCAAGGAACCTCCCAGAGCAACATTCAATATTTGCTGACCACGACATATTCCGAGAACGGGAATTTTTTTCTCAAAAGCTCTTTTAATAAGGGCAAATTCCAGAGTATCTCGTAGTTCATCAATTTCACATCTGCTTGTATCGTTGAGTTTATCGTATCTGCCGGGATGAACATCTGGACCTCCGGTTAGTAGCAGACCATCGCAATCTTCAAGAATTTTCATAGCAGAATCGAAATCAAGATAGTATAAATCAATGCACTCAATGTTTTCATTTATGGATTTCAGCCAGAGGGAGTATTTTTCGTAAGAAGGTGAACCTTTCCCTTTAGAAAGTGCTATTTTGACTGCTCTATCTTCGGAACAAGCAGCAAAAAGAAAAACTAATACTAAAATAAACAATATATTCAGTTTTATTTTCATTTTCTTATTTCATTCATTATATAGTCGAAAAATTTTTCTTTGTTATTTTTTATCACTAAGTCAATATAAACAACAAAACAATCAATATTATATTTAGCAAAAAGTTCGCCATAGTTTTTTATTTTAATTGCATCTTTCTCAGTAGTAAGAATATATTTTAAATTGTTTTTGTTACATCTTGAAATTAAGTATTTTATAGTTTTTAGTGAATAGTTGTAATGGTCAGAGAGATTTATACTTTCTTTGATATTGAATGAATTAGATTTTAATAGGTTTTGAAAACTTTCAGGGTTACCAATTCCTGATACAATCAGAAATTCATCATTTAAACCATAATTGAATTTTGATCCGGTAAATAAATTTCTAATATCAGTTAAAACCTTCTCACATTCGATTATTAGAGAGACATTTAAGTTTTCTAATATTTGTGAATGATTTTCATGTTTTACATCCATTAAGCATATAATATCGGCTCGATTCAGGGAGCTCAATGGTTCTCTGAGTCTTCCCTTTGGAATAAGGTACGGTTTGTTCAAAGTTCTTTTATCAAGTAAAACAATATCAATATCACGATGAAGTTTTCGATGCTGGAACCCATCATCAAGCAAAATACAATCTAAATCAAAATTTTTCTCCAAAGATTTGGCAGCAAGGTATTTTTCGTTATGAACCATTACAGGAACTCTGAGCCTTTCTGCAATAATGTACATTTCATCGCCTGAATTTTCAGGAGTAGTTTTTATTTCGATACCGTCAGAAATCAATAGCTCACCGAAAGATTTCCTTTTGTAACCTTTTCCTATTACCCCGATTTTTATGTTTTGTTCTTTCAGATATTTCCCCAGCATAATTACGAAAGGAGTTTTACCTGTTCCGCCGAGCGATAGATTCCCTATGCTTATAAGTGGGGGAATAGTTCGGTAAACTTCAATTTCATTCTTATCAAATCTCTGATTTATTCGATTTATTGATTTTTCATATATTTTTGATAGAATTTTTAACATTGAAGATTTGCTATTTAAGGTTAGACAAATGTTTTAATTTTTGGCTAAAGTCAATTTTTAATGAATTAACATGGTCGTAATTCAATGAATCCTCGAAAATAAATTTTTCAGAAAAACATAGATAGATTTTTGTGAAAGGCAAAGGTATTTCAAAATTGTCCCAGCTTTTATTTAATGTTATTTTTTTTGCGATTCTAACCCCACAAAGAATAAGAGGCATGTGTGATTTTTGTGAGATAATAATAGCACCGGCTTTCATTTCTTCCTTTGGACCGCGTGGTCCGTCAGGTGTAATTAATATTGGTCCTTTATGATTGGCATTAATAGTATTTTCGATAACTTCTTTACCACCTTTTGAAGATGAACCCCTGATAAGTTTGAAATTCCACTTTTTTAATAGCATTGAAAGAATTTCTCCATCTTTGCTCAATGAAACAATTCCCAATGGACTATAGTCTTTAAAAAAATACCAGACAGGAAGCATTTTACCATGCCAAAAAGCAAACACTGCATTATAATCATCGGGTAAATTATCTATTCTGTACCTCCATGTTTTTGCTAAAAGGCTTACTAATAGGATCAATATTTTTATATAAATTTTCAAAATAAGCTCACAAAAGATAATTTAATATGATTTCTGCGGCTCTTTTGGAAGCCCCTTGATTTCCTATCATTCTTCTTGTTTCTAACAATTTATTCTGGAGTAAGGTATATTTTTCCTGAGATTCAATCAGATTAACTATGTGAGAAGCAATTTTAACGGGGTCAATATCAGATTGTATGAATTCTTCAATTATTTTCTGCTGATGAAGAATATTAACAATTGATAAATAAGGCAGATTAATCAGGTTCTTACCAAAAAAATATGATATGAGAGATGTCCTGTAAAACAAAGCAAAAGGGAGTCCGCATAATGCCGCTTCGAGATTAGTGGTGCCTGCTTTAATTATTCCAGCAATGCTATTATTCATTAAATCAATTGAATTAGGAAAAACAACCCAGTCAACAAATATATCATCAGAATCAAGTATGTTTTTTTTCATAATATCAGGTAACGAAGTGCCAAATTTAATCTCAGGCTTAATCCGTTTTATTTCGTAGGCAATGTTTTTTACAATCGGTAAATGTCTTTTCAATTCCTGAACTCTGCTACCGGGCAGAATGGCAATCATATTCTGTCTTTTCTCAAATGGGCGAGGGTCATTTTGAAATTCGGGATTATCAAGCAAAGGATGACCGACAAAAGTAGCATCAATATTAAATGATTTGAAGTAATCAACTTCAAAAGGAAATACAACTAACAATTTATCAACAGAATCTTTGAGCTTAACAGCCCGATTTTTGCCCCAAGCCCAGAGTTGAGGTGCAATATAATAAACAACGCTTATGTTATTAGATTTTGCAAAAACTGTCAGTTTGATATTGAACCCGGGATAATCAACAGGTATAAATAATTTAATATTTTCTTTACTAATCAGCTCTTTGCATTTTTTGAAAAGATTAGTAAAGAAGAGAATTTTTTTTGCAACTTCCCAAAATCCAACAACCGCAATTTCCCTAATGTCGGCGAGTGAACTTAATCCTTCTTTTTGCATTAATTCTCCACCAATTCCGAAGAATTGAATATCAGGATATAAAGATTTCATTTCACGCATCAACTTTGAAGCATGCAAATCTCCAGATTGCTCTCCAGCAGAGATAAAAACCTTTTTCGACATTGTTCAAAGATAATTATAAATTTTGAATTTAAAATGTAATTATTTATTTAAAAATCTTTTTTTTTAATTTAAAAAATTACTAATTTACTCAAAACCTCATTAATTAATTTAAGAGGAATTTTTATGATGATTCTTTTGAGAATTTTTTTTCTGAAATTCAATATCAATGATATTAATTCTTTGATTTCACTCCGTAAATTTCAAATAACTATCGTAATATCAACAAAGGGGGTTTAGATGGAAAAGGAAAATAAGTTTATCAAGTATCTTTCCAAGGCTCTAAAACCGGAGGATATCACCAAAAAGGGTGGTGGTCCTGTTATAACGATTTCGAGAGATCATGGTTGTTCTGCTGGGTTCATTGCTGAAAGATTGGTTGAACATATAAATAATTATACTTCATCAAACAAAAAACCCAAAAAATGGTCATGGATTAGCAAGGAGATTTTAGAAAAATCTGCCGAAGAGCTGAGGACAAAGCCTGAAAAAATTGCTCATATTTTTTCAGGTGGAGAGAAAAGTCTCTTGGAAGATCTTTCGCTCTCATTCATTGGTAGATACTATATAAGTGATAGTAATATAATTGCTACGATAAAAAAAATAATCAGAGGTTATGCCGTAGAGGGTAACGTTGTTATTGTTGGGCGTGGAAGCTGTGTCGTTGCTGCTGATATAGAAAAATCACTTCATATAAAGCTTTATGCTCCATTAGAATGGAAGATTAAGAAAATTTCTGATAGGTTTGGTTTAACCCGCAAAGAAGCTTTGGATTTAATAAAACAAACCGAGTTCAAAAGGTCTGAGTTTATGAAATTACTGCTGAAATCGAAAACCGAAACAGACTTCTATGATTTAATGATTAACTGTGAGAGTTTCAGTGAGGATGATATAATTAATCTTATATTCAATCTCTGTAAGGAGAAAAAACTAATAGTTTAAATCAATAGAAACTAACTACAACATACCTTGATTAATAATTTATACCTTATATAGGTATATAAATTATTTTTTTTACTCCATTTTACTTCGAAATATCAGTCAGTTCATTTTTTGAATTACAAGATAATTTATTAATTTGAATACTTAAAATTTTATTCATTTTCTTTTTGTGTAACATGAAGTTAAAATCAAAAAAAATTAAATTTATTGCTTTTCTAACACTTACCTTGTCCCTAATTCTATCAATAAATGTATTTGCAAAAAAAGTAATGACATTCGAAGATATTATGAAGTTCCGGAATATACAGAGTCCTCAAATATCTAACGATGGCAAATGGCTTGTTTATACTATTAAATACGATAGAGGTGATGGAGAAGTTATCATTCAGGGTGTTGATACTAATTTAAGGTACACAGTGCCGCGTGGGAATCGTCCTGTAATTTCAAAAAATTCTCAGTGGGTAGCAATGACTGTCTTACCAAAAGAAATAGATGTTGAAAACAAGGAAAAAAATAAGACTTCGAATGGGTTAGCTATTGTCAATTTACAAAACGGGAAAATTACTAATATAGAAGATGTTAAAAGTTTTAGTATTTCGAACGATTCAAGATGGTTATTTTATAACCAGAATCTTAAAGAAACAAAAAAGGAAGGTGACAAAGAAAACAAAGCAGTTCAAAGTACTTATAACCTTATAATCAGGCAATTAGATACTGAATCTGAAGTAAAGCTTCCTGATGTATATGATTTTAGTGTTGATAGCTCAGCACAAGCCTTAGCATATTCGGTTTATGATCCAAAAGGAAAAAGGAACGGGCTATATATCATTGATCTTAAAAAATCTTCTCTCCCATTCAAAATTGATGGTGAATCTAAATCTGTATTTTCAAATCTTGTCTGGCATGACAGAAATGGAATTCTTGCTTTTATCTCAGGAAATGAAAAAGACGAAGAAGATCCGGACAGTTGCTCACTAAATATTTGGGATTTGACACAACAAAGAATAATTAAGGCGGTTACACCTCAGTCTTATCCTAACGATTGGTATCTTCCATTTGTAAATGAGATTAGCTGGAGCGATGATGCGAAAAGACTCTTCTTTGGGTTAAAACCTTTAAAAGAAAAAATTCCGACAGAAAAAGAAGAAAATTACAATGATTCAAATTTTTATGATATTAATACCATATTGAAAAAAGCTGAGATTGATATCTGGCATTGGAACGATCCGAGAATCAAAACAAACGAAAAAAATGTCTGGAAAAAGGAGAAAGATTTTGTTTATAAATCTGTTTATTTTTTAGAAACAAATAGTTACATACAACTTGCTGATGAAGAGCTTCCTAATATTATAGTCAATGATAACCCTGACTTTGCTATCGGTTATAATGATAGAAAATATTTAAAGGAAATAACCTGGGATGGTACTTATTTTGATTTATATGCAGTCAGTCTGAAGGTTGGGACAAGAAAATTATTAGCTACAAGAAACGAAGAATTAGGTTATCTTTCTCCCGCTGGGAAATTTATTGTTTTCTATCGTGATAGAAACTGGTTTCTTTACGATTGTAATCTGGATACAACAATCAATCTGACATCAAGGATAAACAATCCTTTTTATGATGAAGACAATGACCAGCCAAAGGAACCCGGAAGCTATGGTATAGCTGGCTGGACAGAAAGAGATGATGCTGTACTGATTTATGACAAATACGATATCTGGAAATTCTATACCGGAAGAGGTTATGGTTACCTGAATCAAACAGCTGCCGAGGGAAGATTTAATGAAATTAGTTTCAGGATAAAAAACCTTGACCCCGACAGAAAATATTATAATGTTACAGAAAATCTATTGGTATCCGGAGCATTTGAAAAATTAAAAAAAGTCGGAATTTTTACATTCGATCTTACTACACTTGGTCTCGATAAGATTTTTGATGATGAGAAAAAATATTCAATAATTGCAAGAGCAAAAAATACTGGAGATGTGATTTATTACCGTGAAAGTTATGATGAATATCCAGATGTCTGGATAGCAGATTCTACATTCAAAAAATTCAGGAAACTGACTGACATTAATCCAGAGATAAACGATTACTACTGGGGCAAGACCGAATTAATAAGCTGGAGGAGCTATGATGGTGATACTCTGGACGGATTTTTCATCAAACCCGGAAATTTCAATCCTTCCAAAAAATATCCTGTCATAGTATATTTTTATGAAAAATTTTCACATTTAATGTATGACTTTAATCAGCCAATGATAAATCATAGACCTTGTTTTCCACTATATACAGCTGAGGACTATATTTTGTTTCTTCCTGATGTCAAATATAAAATCGGAAATCCCGGGCGGTCTGCTATTAACTGTATTCTATCAGGACTTAGGAAATTATTTCAATATAATTTTGTAGATTCCAATTCAGTGGGCATCATAGGTCATTCTTGGAGTGGATATCAAACAGCCTATATGATCACTCAAACAAATTTATTCAAAGCTGCGGTTGCCGGTGCACCTGTGGGAAATATGACAAGTGCTTATAGTGGTATTCGTCTTGAATCTGGTTTGGCAAGGCAATTTCAATATGAAAAACAACAAAGCCGTATTGGTGGTAATTTATGGGATTCCCTTGATAGTTATATCAGAAATTCACCCGTATTTCAGGCACCTACCACACGAACACCTCTTTTGATTATGTTTGGTGACGAAGATCAAGCTGTTCCATGGGAGCAGGGAATTGAACTTTATCTTGCAATGAGGCGTTTGAATAAAAATTGCATATTTTTACAATATCACGACGAACCCCATTGGCCTAATAAATATCATAATAGGCTCGATTATGCAATCAGAACAAAAGAGTTTTTCGACCATTATTTATTAAAAAAGCCAGCTCCCGACTGGATAATCAATGGAGTCAAATACAAAGGTGATTGAGATATAATTGAATTAATTAAAACTAAAATCTCGATAAAATGACTGATTAATTAAATATTAAAAAACAATCCCGAAGGGATGAAATCTTAATAGATAAAAACGTAATATTTAAAACCAAAAACCCCAAAAAGATGACGGATAAAAAAAATATTAAAATTAAACAATCCCGAAGGGTTGAAATCTTAATAGATAAAAATGTAATATTTAAAACCAAAATCCCCAAAAGATGACGGATAAAAAAAATATTAAAATTAAACAATCCCGAAGGGATGAAATCTTAATAGATAAAAATGAATAAATAAAAACCAAAATCCCAAAAAGATGACGGAATAAAAAATATTAAAATTAAACAATCCCGAAGGGATGAAATCTTAATAGATAAAAATGTAATATTTAAAACCAAAATCCCGAAGGGATGAAATAATTACAAAATTATTAAAGAGAAAACATCATGGCAGATACATTCTCTCAATTATACATTCATATTGTTTTTTCGGTAAAAAGCAGAGAGAATCTAATATCAGAATCGTGGGCAAATGAACTTTACAAATATATCACTGGCATTGTAAAAAACGACAAACAAAAATTAATAATTATTAATGGTATGCCTGACCATATTCATATTCTGCTCAGCATAAGCCCCAATATTGCCATTTCAGATTTGGTTAGGGATATCAAAGCAAACTCCAGCCGCTTTATCAATGAAAAGAAATTTGTTAAAGGAAAATTTCATTGGCAAGAGGGATATGGTGCTTTTTCTTGCAGTAAAAAAAACCTTGAAAAAGTAATTAATTATATAAAAAATCAGAAAGAACATCATACAATGAAATCTTTCAAGGAGGAATATATCAACATTCTCAAGAAATTAGAAATCGAATATAATGAAAAATATTTATTTGAATGGATTGAATAATATTTCATCCATTCTGGATTTATAATTTAATTTTAATCATTTTTCTATTAATATTTCGCAACTATGTTGCTTTTTAGAAAAAACATTTATGAAAAAATCAATAATAAATTTAAAATATAAACAATAATAAATATAATATGCAGAACATGGAAAAAATTGTCATTCTTGATTTCGGCTCGCAATATACTCAGCTTATTGCCCGAAAAGTTCGTGAGGTTGGTGTTTATGCTGAGATTTATCCATACAATATTCCAAAAGAAAAACTAACTGAACTAAATCCAAAAGGCATTATTTTATCTGGGGGTCCTTCATCAGTATATATTGATGGGGCACCGATACCCTCGTTTGATATATTTGAGTTGGGAATACCTGTTCTGGGAATTTGCTATGGGCTGCAACTTTTAGCCTATCAAAAGGGCGGGACAGTTGATAAGGCAGCCCGCAGAGAATTCGGAAGAGCATCTCTCGAGATTTTAAATTTTGATGATATTTTTGCTGGAGTCAGTCAAAATACTCAGGTCTGGATGAGCCACGGTGACCATCTGACAAAACCACCATCTGGTTATGAAGTAATTGCAAAATCTCAGAATTCGGAGATATGTGCTGTTCGCTCTCCTGATAAAAAAATCTTCGGGGTTCAGTTCCATCCTGAAGTTCATCATACAAGTGAAGGGAAAAAAATTCTTGAAAATTTCGTCAGAAAGATTTGTGGATGTAAAAGTGAATGGAATGCCCAATCTTTCATCACTACTTCAATAAAAAAAATTGAACACTTGGTCGGTGATGAAGGAGTCATTCTTGCCTTGAGTGGCGGAGTTGATTCAACAGTTGCAGCGGTTTTACTTCATCGGGCTCTGGGAGATAAACTCCATTGTGTTCATATTGATTCCGGTTTGATGAGGACTAACGAAAGCCAGACCATTGTTAATCTGTTCAAAGATTCATTTAATATACCTATAGAGCTGATTGATGGCTCGGAACTGTTCTTAAGCCGCCTTGCAGGTGTTGAAGACCCTGAAATGAAACGTAAGATTATCGGAACCACTTTTATTGACTTATTTGAAAGTGCTGCAAAGAAATTTAATGATGCCAAATGGCTGGCTCAAGGGACATTATATCCCGATGTTATTGAATCAGTATCTATAAAAGGACCATCAGCAACTATAAAATCTCATCACAACGTAGGTGGTTTGCCCGAAAAGATGCACCTGAAAATATTGGAACCTTTCAGGGAACTTTTCAAGGACGAAGTCAGGGCTGTTGGGAGGGAGCTTGGTGTTCCCGAATGGTTTGTAGGACGTCATCCATTTCCGGGACCGGGCTTAGCAATTCGAATACTCGGAGCTGTAACAAGGGAGAGACTTGAAGTCCTTAGGAAAGCCGATGACATCTACCTTGAGGAAATAAGAAATGCTGGATTATATGAAAAGATTTGGCAGGCATTTGCAGTATTGCTACCGGTTTCAAGTGTAGGGGTAATGGGCGACGAACGGACTTACGAAAATGTATGTGCCTTGCGGGCAGTAACCTCCACAGATGGTATGACTGCAGATTGGTTCGAATTCCCCAATGAAGTCCTTGCACAAATCAGCAATCGAATCATCAACGAAGTGCGTGGAATCAACAGAGTGGTATATGACATAACCAGCAAACCCCCGGGGACAATAGAGTGGGAATAATTTTTGATATAGACATATATAGATAAATATAGATTATAACGTAGATTTGAAGAGGTGTTACGAAAAGTAAAACCTCTTTTTTTTATATATTACTATAATAAATTTGAGTCTTATTTGATACCTGAAATTTAAAAGGCTCTCCAGAACTTGATATCAAGTAGTTAGTAATAATTTGTAAGTTTAAATTATAAATACTATATTTGAATAAAAGCCCCATCTGATGACAGGGCTTTAAATAGAAAATTTTTTTATTACTTTTTACAATCATCAGTGCAAACATGTCCTTTTTCACCATGTACCAACTTACAACCATCTTTACAAGCAGAGGTGCATACATGGTCTTTTAACATTTTATTATCTGAAGAGTTAGTCGACATTTTTTTACAATCATCAGAGCAAACATGCCCTTTTTCACCATGTACAAACTTACAACCATCTTTACAAGCAGAGTTGCATACATGGTCTTTTAACATTTTATTATCTGAAGAGTTAGTCGACATTTTTTTACAATCATCAGAGCAAACATGCCCTTTTTCACCATGTACCAACTTACAACCATCTTTACAAGCAGAGGTGCATACATGGTCTTTTAATTTAGAATTATCTTGAGCACTTGAAGATTGGAAAACAATCAAAGAAAATAGCATGACTGCTAATACTATAATAAAATTATTCTTTTTCATTTCTTTTTTACCTTAATAAATTATTTAGAAAAAACATAGTCTTTACTTTTGTTTGAGCTATGACAACCAACACACATACCACTCATTAAGTCAGCTCCACGTGTTTTCATTCCGTTTTGTGTTGCTATTGTTCCGTCTGGCATTAGCATAAACCATTCCCAGTCGTTGCCAGTTGGGTTAAAATTATTGCCTCTTTTTACCATTGCTGTAAATTCATTTACCGTTCCTGCTGGATTACTCGAATGTTTTACAAGTATTGTTCCAACAGGGAATACCCCATTTACTCTGTCCTGGTTGTTTTTAATATAAACTTTTCTTGTAACAGTTGAATCATTACCAGCGTGTGCACCTGAAGCTTCTAAAGCTGGATCAATTCCCTCGATAGTTTTTACTAAAGTCCAACCCATAAAATCTTTGAAAGTATTATCATCTGCGATAAATTCTTGATTCGTTGGATTTGTAGTATTATCCTTACTACATGAGCTTAGACCTGTTATCAGAACAAAGCCTAATAGAATTATTGATAAATTCATTTTTGTCATTTTATACTCCTAAATTATGATTTTACTAAAATTGAATTCTGAACTTCTAATTTGCTTTTAAGTATTACACTAACTGCAATACCAAAAACCACATGACCAATTACACTGCCTAACATCATTAATACCATATTACCGCTCATTTTAGGCATAGTAAAAATAAGCCCCATCATTGCCATTGCTATTTGAGCAAAAACAAACACAATCATTCCATAAATTGCTCCATTTAAGATTTTATTTGAAATCTTAAAAAGTAGTTTAGAAATAATGAAAGTATATCCTAATGCAAATATGATTCCTATCATAAAGTGCATTATCCAGCCAACGATAATTGGAAATCCCATTGTCATTGAAAGCATTTCAGCCGCATTCATTTTAGGCAATCCCATTAAGGGAGCCATAAACATAACTATTGTCATTGCAATAGTTGCAACCACTCCGGCGGTTAGTGTTTTTGTTATTTTGTTATTCATCTCGATTTCTCCAAAAAAATTATAAAAAAAATTATTTCCAGAATAGTCGTAGGGATTTTGAAAATCTGACAAAATGTGTAAAAAAAAAATTGAAATGTAAATAATGGATAACTAATATTTATATCAAGCACCTGAATCAACTTCAAGATCTACACCAATTGCAAGCACAATTCTATTTACAAAATTGAAATATGCAACTACTAACGTTGCATCTAAAATAGCACTATCGCTTAAACCCACTTTCCTTAACTGAACTGTAGCTTCGTTTTTTTCAGTGTATTCTGGATTTTTAGTTAATATTTCAGCAAAGCAACAAAGAGCTAATTCCTTTTCATTAATTTGGATATTATGGTATGAGATTCTGAAACTTTCCGTTTTTTCATCATTTTTCCAATAATTATTCAAAGCTTCGGAATGATGTTTCTGGCAATAAAAACAGCCATTTGTTCTTGAAACAACGACCGCCATCATTTCCCATTCGGCACGGGAAAGTTCAGATTTTGAAAACATTATTTCTAAATACAGGTCAATATGTTTGACAATGGATTCTGGTCTTAAGCTCTGAATTGTTTGTACTTCTGCAAGTTTTCCACGTTTTTCAATCAACCCATCATCAATCTATTTAAGTCTTCCGTCCCCTTCGTTTGGTTTTATTACTTTTATTCTACTCATAAAATGAAAATTAAGAAAAGAATAAGAAATTTAAATTAATTTAATGTTTTTTGTTAACTTGCGCAACAACTTAATTTAGAAACGTTTTTACTAAAAGATATTGCGGCAAGTTTTATTCCTTCACTCAAGGTTAGATAGGGATAAATATTCTCTGCTAAATCTTTTATTGTTATTCCGTATTTTATAGCCATACTTAATTGCTGGATTAGTTCACCGCCTTCGGGAGCTACAACTCTTGCACCTATCAGTTTGTCGGTTTCGTTATCACGAATGAGTTTGATAAAGCCCCTCGTGTCGTTAGCTGCTATGGCTCTTGGGACTTCTTTTAGTTCCAATTTTGATACTTCATATGGTAAATTTTGAGATTCTGCCTGAATTTCGTCCAATCCCACACCTGCAACTTGCGGGTCGGTAAAAATTACCCAAGGCAAGGAGGAATAATCGGCTTTGTTTTCCGCTCCCATAAAGGCATTTTCAACGGCAATCTTTCCTTCAAAAGCAGCGGTATAAACAAAAGCCGGAGTATTAGCGCAATCACCAGCAGCATAAATATTGGGCAAATTGGTCTCCATTTTTTCATTTACCAAAATATGTCCATTTTTGCTAAGTTCTAATCCGATATTCTGCAATCCTAACTTCTGGGTGTTCGGTTTTGTTCCTGTTGCAATGAGTACCTTTCCTTTTTCTATAATTTGTGTAAAAGAACCGTCCGGACATTTGCAATGAATAATAGTGTCGTTTCTTTTCTTTTCAAATTTTACGGCATGGAAGTTTAAAAATATTTCTATACCTTCTTTTCGCATTTGAGTTTCCAGTGCTTCGCTGATGTCGGGGGTTTGGGTAATTAATACTCTGTCGGTAAATTCAATGATACGAACCTTTACCCCTAAACGATTATATGCCATTGCGATTTCACAACCGATGTATCCAGCTCCCATGATAGTCAAACTTTCAGGTTTTTCTTCTAAATCAAAAAGAGATGCATTAGTCAGATAGGCAATTTCATTTAATCCTTCAATATTGATTATGTTAGTTGTTGATCCTGTGGCAATGATAAATTTGTTTGCACTGAATTCAATTTTTCCATCAACCACTATGGTGTTGCTACTTTTAAATTCTGCCCAACCATTAACCATTTTCAGGTTCTCAAAATCACTTACTACATCCATATATTTTTTTTCTTGAAGTGTGGCAACTAACTTTTTCTTGTCCTTTATGACTTGCGCAAAATCAATAACCACGCCTTTGGGTTTAATGCCAGCAAAGTTGGAATGTGTAGCGTGGTAGGCTGTTTCTGCTGCACGAATTAAATGTTTGGAAGGCAAACAACCTACATTAACGCATGTGCCACCAAAATTCAATCCACCATTAACCATTAATGTAGAAAGTCCTAAACTTTCAGCTTTGATAGCTGCTGAAAAAGCGGCTGAACCGCCTCCGATAATAATCAGGTCGAATTTGTTATTAGCATTAGATGAGGCCAATATTTCGCCCTCGACCTTGTAATGTCCTGTACTATTGATTACTTGAATAATTTCATCTTTACTGATTTTTTCAGGATCGTACTCAAAATTTCCTATTCGCGATGGGTAACTGATATTTTTTGAATGAATTCCTTCTTTCCCCTCAAATTTTTTAGCAATAGTCTGAGTACAATGGTCACAGGTCATACCTGTAATTTTTAATTGTATTTTTTTCATGTTATTATGCTTTTTATATTTATTTAACATTCTTTACAATCAACTATTTTGTAGTTTGTGCCATTGAGACTCTGCATAATTACTTCATCAGAAACCTGCTGTGAATTAAAACAGCATATAGCTTCACCTGTTCGGAAACTAACAGATTCTACCATTGCACCTGTTTTAGTCAGAGCATCTTTTACAGTTTTTTCGCAATGGTCACAGGTCATACCTGTAATTTTTAATTGTATTTTTTTCATGTTATTATTCCTTTAAAAATTTAAAAATATTTAATTAAAATTTATTTGCAACCGTTGGGTCCACATTATTGTCCTGTTATACTGTGTATTGAATTTTCAGTCGCTATTTCTCCTTTAACTTTATAGCCAGTAGCATTAATTGCTTTGGTAATTGTTGCTTTGTCAGTTTTAGTTAAGTCAAATTTTACATTTGCAATCCCTTCCTCACTGTTAGCGGAAACATTAACAATTCCGGGCAATTGATTTACTGCGTGTTTTACGTGCTCTTCGCAACTGGAACAGGTCATTCCAATAACATTGAATTTTACTTCTTGGATTTTGACCGAGGATACAACAGCAACATCTTTATCTTCCTTTGGATAAAAAAAATGTCCGTAATAAGGAAAAGCCATCATTATAAATGTAAACGCTGTAACAATTCCTAAAAACTTTTTGGTTTGCAAAAAAGTTGGCTTCTCGTCTACTTCACAAGCACATTGTATTTCTTCTACAATGCGTGGTTTGAGTTTTTGATACCAGGCAAAGCCCAAAACTAAAATGGTTATAGCAAGTAGATAAGGTCTTGCTGGTTCTAACCAAGAAAATGAAGAGGCAATACCTCCTACACCTGAAATTAGTGCTAAAACTGGAGTAATACAGCAAAGCGAAGCGGCAATTGCAGAGATTACTCCTGCTCCTATAAATTTGTTTGATTTTATGTTCATATCATTTCCGTTAAGTGAAATTATAACATCAACAAAATATTAGTAGCTGTTAGTTTGAAAACCTGACAAGTTCACAATAAATTATTTAATTCTGTTGATAATCTTTTGCTTCAATTCTTCATTAACACTTAAGGTGATGTTGAAGGGAAAGGCATTATCATTCTTTTTCAAAACTTTATCCAAGAATTTACTTTGTTTTTCGTAAGCGGTACATGCGTCGCACATGCTTTTATGTAAAATTAATTGAACACTTTCAACTTTTGTAAGTTTGAAGTACATTTTCTTTTCAATTAGTTCTGTAGCTTTCTTGCAAGAAAGCATCAATATATTCATTATTTTAATCATTAACTTTTTCATTTTACTTTTTAAACCAATTGTTTTCAATACACTGTCTCAATTGCAATTTTGAACGATGTAATATTTGCCAAAAATTAGACGGAGTTATTCCTAATTCCTTACAAATATCTTTACTATCTTTATCTGTCAGATACTTAAATTGAATTGCAGAATTCCATAATTCAGGTAAATTATCCATACAATAATTTAGAATAGAAATGAATTCATCATCATCTAATAAATTATTATTGTCATTCCAATTTATCGGTCGTCTTTCTTTAATCCAATTATCATTATCATCGAAGAATTTATCAAGCGGAACATTATTTAAGGAATCTCCAGTATTAGTAAGTGCCTTGTAATTATCTTTGAATTTCCTTCGATAAAAGTCTGATATCTTATTTTTTAATATAGAAAAAAGCCAAGTTTTATAATTACTTTTATTTTCAAATTTATCAAATGATTGATATGCAGCAATAAAGGTTTCTTGAACCAAATCTTCGGCGGTTTCACGATGAGATGTTTTGTAAAATGCCCAAGAATATAGTAATTCTGAGAATTCTTCAACTAAATCTTCAATATTCTTATTAGGTTTTTGATTCATATTTTTCATCGATTATATTTTCAAAAATCTTTAATTTTAAGATAAACTTTGACCCCTCATTTATGCCATTACTTTAAGCTCTGATTTCGCCGCCATACTTATTAATATACTCTTTACAAATTGCTAAATTTACAACTGTCCCTTTAGAGTGAGAATTAATATCATTAACAAAATAAGGTTCAAATATTTTGTTAAAGTTTTCTCTTCTTATATCAATCCCCTTATCTTCTACTGAAAGTATATCGAATATTTCATCACTTTATTTGATTGTTATGATTATATCCCAATCATTCTCAGAATATTTAATGGCATTTTCAATTGTCTTAATGAGAACTTCTTCAAATTTATCTTCAATATAATGAATCGAAATCTCATCAGATATTCCTTTAAGTTCAATATTTCGGTTATAAGTAACTTTTACATTTTGAATTAAGCTCTGAATTATATTTTGTAAATATGTTACTGAATTATTTTCAACTTGATAATTTAATGCTTTAATATAATTCTCGGCAGATAATGAGAATTCCTTCATGCTTCCATACCTTTCTAAGATCGATATCTTCTATTCGACCAAGCTTAACTTATCCTTGTTTTTTTTACAAAACTACAATCATAATAAATGAAAATTTATCTTTTTATTTTAATCCATTTTTTTCCATTCACTTTATAATTAAATTCCATTATTTAGTTATCACAAGAAATACAATATAGCTAATATAAATGACTACCATAAAAGCACCTTCCGACCTGTTTATTACTCTTCTTCGACCAATAAACATTATGGCGAAAAGGATCAAACTTGCAAATATTGTCATTGCAATATCAATATTTGAGCTGGAATTGAATGGCAAGGGGTTTATAATTGAACTAGAACCGAGTATCCAAAAAATATTGAAAATATTTGACCCAACAACGTTGCCAATAGCTATATCAGATTGTTTCTTATAGGCAGCTACAGCCGAAGTTGCAAGTTCGGGGAGTGAAGTACCAATTGCGATTATTGTTAGTCCGATAAGTGACTGGCTGATGTTAAATGATTCAGCAATTTCTACTGCACCCCCGACAATCCATTGTCCCCCAAACATCAATCCAGCCAAACCAAGGAGTATATATATTATTGCTTTTGGATAACTATGTACATCAACTCTTTCGCTATCAATAATATCATCTGTTGATTTTGTGATACCAAAAATATAATAAATAAAGATAATCAAAAAAGCTATAAGAACAAATCCGTCAATTCTTGAAAGAGAAGATACCGAATCACCATCAATAATCATGTCGTTTGCCATCAAGCCCAGAACAACAATAGCTAACAAACTAAAAGGAATTTCCTTCAGAACTGTGTTTTTTCTTGCTGTTATTGGATAGATGACAGCAGAAACTCCAAGAATCAATAATATGTTTGCAATATTGCTTCCCAAAACATTACCAATAGCAATCTCACTATTCCCATTTATGCTTGCCAATAAATTAATAATAAATTCGGGCAGTGATGTACCAAATGAGACGATGGTCAAGCCAATTACTATATTTGATATATTAAGTTTTCTTGCAATTGATGTCGAACCCTCAACCAAGAGGTCAGCACCTTTGATAAGAATATAAAAACCTACTACAAATAATATATAAGTTAACATTTCACTTGTGCAAATTTAAAATCAAATTTTTAAAGTAGTTATTGACAGAATGGAAAATCGATAATTGTATTTAAAAAATATTCGTTTAAATCAGAATGATATTAAGTTTGAGCAAATAATAGGGAAGTCAATCTATAAGGGATAAATTGAGTATATTTATTGTAATTCACGAATATAACAGGCTAAGAATCTAAGGTTTTTTTCCAATATAGAATACATAACCATAATATTCTTTATATTTATTATATAATTCAGCCTCATGTTTTTGATTTGCAATAAATTCCTCAACTATTTTCTCTCCGGGATATTTTTTCAGGAAAATGTCCTGGAAAGAAACCTGTGGAATAAAAAAGTTGTCAGTCCAGCAAGATTCTGGTAAGATAAAAGTTGCAATTGGGATATAGCCAGCTTTGAGCATTATATTGAGTTTATTTGGTATTGTATCAATTTCCGGATAGGCATCATTCCAAAATTGCTCTATCTCAGGGGGACGATTCAGAGTGAACCAAGAGGCTTCAGAGACAGCTAAATAGGCTCCGGGTTTTAAAAACCTTTTCCATTGGTTGATTCCATTTTCAAATCCGATATTGTAAATTGATCCTTCTGACCAAATCAAATCAAATTCCTCGCTATCGAATGGAATATTATCCATTGAGCCAGTGATTCCCTTGACCCTGTTATGAACATTTAGCTTTTTTGCATTCTTATTGAATATATCAATAAATTCGGGAAACAAATCGAGTCCAGTGATGCTACAAATTGTGTTTTGAGCTAATACCATAGTCTGACCACCAGTTCCACATCCAATATCAAGAATTTTGGAGTCAGCTTTAAGGTTATCAATGAAACTTAAAGCTCTAAGGGTCATTTCGGGACTGCCTGGACCTTGTCTCTCAAAATGGGAATAATACTCACAAATCAATTTAAAGTCAAATTCATGAATTGACTTTTCGCTACTGCTCATTTAATTTATCCTTTAAAATATTTTTATTTACTCAATCACAAAAAGTCAAATCTATGAATTTTCGGAATAAATTTTTGGGTGAAAAGTTAAAAAGTTCATAAAGTTCATAAAGTTCATAAAGTTCATAAAGTTCATAAAGTTCATAAAGTTCATAAAGTTAAAAAGTTTATAAAGTTTTGATGAAACCTGATAATAGTTTTGATATCTCCTCGCAGAGTTTGTAAGCATTATCAAATTCATCTTGAGATATTTTTCCCAATTCCTTTGCAAGATAAAGCATGGAACGAACTTCCCCGCAAGAACCCTTTCCTATAAATAGGAACTGCTTAAATTCAGCATTACTCTTTCTTTCAAAACCTTCTGCAATATTATTCATTACCGATACTGAAGCACGTTGGATTTGGTCCCTAAACCCATAATCTTTACTTTTCTCAAACATTCCGTAAATAAGAATAGTCAGTTCTTTTGCTTTCTGCCATGAAATTATATCCTCAAACCTTTCAACTTTCATCTAATCCTACTTTTACTTTATGAACTTTATAAACTTTTTAACTTTATGAACTTTATAACTTTAAAAACTTTATTAACTTTAAAAACTTTATTACTTTACAAACTTTTAACTAATAAAAGCTTCCCACTCTCAATCCTGTCTCCAATCCGTATTGTATAATAATACATCCCCTGAGGTGCATTTTCTGCTTCGAACACAGAACTGTGGCTCCCCGCATCCTTCCATTCATCAACAAGCGTTGTGATTTTCTCTCCAAGGGAGTTGTAAATATCAATTTTTACAAGATCGGGAATTGACAATTGATAGTTGATAATTGTGGAGTAGGAGAAAGGATTGGGATTGATTTTTATATTTGTTATATTTGATTCTTCTTCCACGCTGACAGGTCTTTTTCCTATGGCGAACCATTTGGGTAAGCCTGCATTGATAAGATATTCAGTTGGATTTCCTGCAGGGGATATTTTATCAGGATTTAAAGGAATCTGCATTATTCCGTAAGCGGGTTGAGGAGTTGATATTTGAAAAGCAATTTTATTATCTTTCGGTGAATAAACAGGGCTACTAATTCCAAGTTGAGCAGCATTTGAATAAACAATGTTTTTAACGGTGCCTGAATATAAATCCAATCCATTTATATAATATAAGTTTTCGTTAGCATTATATACAAGAAAAACAAGAGAATTCTTGCTTGTTTTTGCAAAATCGGGCGAACCAACGTTGATTCCTGAACCGAGAGTTGGTAAAATCCTGTAAATAACTCCAGTTGTTGCATCGAGGGCATTCATATCAAAATATAGTTCTTCTTTATTTTCCCAGTCATATTTGTAGTTCAGGGCATCATAAACGAGAATGCGATTTGTTACATCCCAGGACATAGTATTTGCAAGAATAGGTTCATTATAGCTGAAATTATCACCTGTTGTAGGTATATAAAGCTCTATCTGATTTGATTTGGAATTTACCAGATCGAATAAATATATTATTGGCTCTTCACTAAGAGATGTTGCTGCAAGGAACTGACCGTTCGGAGAAATTGCAATTGAACGCCAAACAGGATTTTGATCAACAAACATTTCATCTGTCCCATCAGTTTTTATTAACTTCAAATTGTTATTTTCATCAATGAATAAAATAGCACTACCGTTTTCGGGAACTGTCAGAGTCCCGTTATTATTCGCAAAAACCCTTGTTGATGTAAGTTTTTTTATGTCAGTATTAGGATTTTGAATGACAGATTTTGCTATATATAAGCCAAAATCCTGAGAAGATACTAAGGCAATCCAGTCAGAGCCGTCCACCGGTGGAAGGTCTGGTCCTGGATTAGAGCCACTACCCTGCCCGATACCAACCTGACTAAAGGAATTCATAACAGTATTAACTTCATTAGAATTCTTACCGAAGAGTTCCTCGGCAGCTTTGATGCAGGCAAGTCTCATATCAAAAAAGTTAGCTTGCTTGGTTAGATATTTATTATTTAGGACTCTGTAATAGATTTTTTCGAGCTTGTCTTTTCCAATCGAATTACCGATAAGATAAGTGGCTTTGTTGATTATACCGCAATTATAATGAACTCCGCCATTGTCTTTGTCGAGCGGGAGATCCATAAACTCATTCATATGAGCCGGAAGCCAGACATGGTCGCCTTTGGTTCCTCCATTATGAGGATCGGACATGCTTCTCATACAGCCAGTCGGGAAATACTGTTTTTTGACAATATCCTCACCCATTAGCCAATCATCACGGTCAACCATGCAACCGCCCCAGTCAGCAAATGCTTCGTTCAAAGCTCCAGATTGGAATTTATACTCGAGATCGACTGTGAAGGTAACCACGCCATGAGTAAATTCATGAGCAAGGAAATCAAGAGCAGGAGGCCAGCCGTTTGTAATCTGTCCTCCGTCCCCGAGAACAACAAATTGACCATTCCAATATGCATTATCAAAGCTCTTTCCACCATCAGTTACGTGGATAATAGTTAACATATTCATACCCGAATTATCAAGAGAGTTTCTTCCATGAGTATTTCTGTAATAATCATAAATAAGAGATGAATTATAATGAGCTGAAACCGAGAATGCATCATTCCATTGGTTGTTGCTTGAACTAACAAGTACAGGATTGGCATTTCTTGTCAAATCCTGATAATTATTTGTCATTGTAAGTATGATACCTTTTGGATCAGAAGGATTATTGTTAAACATCGGTTTGGTGGCATTAACCATCAAATAATTACCTTTTTCGAGGTAAACATCTAAAGTACGATTGTTGCCAAGGGCATCTTTGGCAGTTGCCTTGACGGGACCGTCGTTTGGAGATGTGTTGTATTTTTCAAGGATCTCACCTGTTTGAGCGTCAACGAAGAATCTCCATTTATCTTTCAAATTATTTCGGATTTCGACCATCCAAACAGCTTTTGGATGTTCAATAACATTTTCGTTCCAGATATATTTTTCAGCAATAGGACCGTCATATTTGAGCAAAGATTTTTCAACAGCAGAAAATTCTGCGACAGTAGTAAAATTCATTAATTCGTTAATTGATCTGGAAATAGCTTGTTCTTTTGTAAGTAAGAAAGAGTGGTCAAAATTCTGGATAGTAGGAACATTTTTTCCATTAATCAAATAGAGTTCATTATCATTATCAAAATGTAGAATTAATTCTTTTCCCCAGATCGGAATATTATGATAGATCTGCTGTAATCTGATGTGTTTATTATTTTCATTGTCTATTGTTGTGCTTTCGATTTGAAATTCTCTGTTCGGATCTTCAATTTTGAAAAGTTCACGGTTTTCATTAAGATAGCTGAAAATTGTTTGTGTTGTAAGAAATTTCATCTCATTTTTTTGAATTGAAGGCTTATTAACGGTAATGAAAACTGGCAAACCTGTTTCTTCGGAATAATTGATTGAAGAAAATTGCAAAGTGGAGTTTTTCTGAAACAAATCCTCAGGCTTTAAATCTTTAGATTTGAAGTTTAACGGTTCATTACCATAGCTGACAATATTCTGAAGATTCTGATAGTATTGGTAATAAATATTTGAAAGTTTCTGGGCTACATTGTTTAGTTGCTCAGCTGTTGGCTTTTTTGTAACATCAGTTCTTAATTGACTTTTTGATTTTTTTAAGTAGTCAAATGCTTGGGAAGATAGCTCTGTTGAAAGAAAAAGGTTTAAGAAAAGTGCTAAAGCTGCAAGAAGAAAATATTTTTTCATAAAGAACTCCCTGTTTATTTATTATTGTTAATAATTGACATAATTTTATCATAGATTTCATTTAAATTATTAGTATTATCCGTGTCAGAAGCTAAACCCCAGACTATATAGTTTTCCTTTTTGGTAGTTTTAATTTGGAAAAACCGGTAGAAATTATCGGGTTTCTCGAAATTAAAGTCAATAAGGTTTGATTTGATTATAATATCTTCAATTAGTATGGCTGTATCAGCTTTAAGTGTCTTTAGTTCACTCATATTATCTTTTAATTTGCGTCCGTTCCACTGATATAATTTACAAGTTGAGTCAATTGTGAAGCCAGAGAATAATCCAGTTGCTCCTCCGCCGCTACCGATAGTGAATTCTGAAAATGATAGATTTATTGGTTTCTGAGTAGTTGAGCAGGATGTCATAATTACAATAAAAAGAAAATTGATTAATGCAAAGAGAATAGAATTACGCATGTTTGGCCTGAAAAAATTAACGATTTAATCAAATATAATTTTAAAATTTTTACCTTTTAATTTACTATTTTTTTAATTTAAAACAAACTAAAAAAAATTTTTGGATTAAATTCTTTATCGGAAATAAAAAATAATCACAATCAAAATAAGTCATTTTCAGGGTAAATTTTGTAGAATTTTTAAAGGATAAATATTGCTCAAAATAAAAGCACCCAAAACATCAAGAGGGTTGGCAGTTCTTTGCGCCAGAACAGCCGACGAAAAAATATCAAAAGACATAGTAATAATGAACCTAAAAAAAATTGAAAACCCGCCTGCTGATTACTTTATCATTTCAACTTGTGATAGTGAAGCCCAGATGAGAGCCATAGTGGACAGTTTGATTCTAAAATGCAAGGAACTTGGCTTGCAAAGACCAAGAATAGAAGGGTTTGAAGTATGTCAATGGGTATTGATTGATTTTTTTGATGTTGTTATGCATTTGATGCTGCCGAATGTTAGGCAATTTTATAATTTAGAAAGATTATGGGGTGATGCTCAGTTTCTTCAATTAAATGACGAGGGTAAAGCGAGGGTTATTAAAAATTTGGATATGAAATGGAATTAAAAGATTATATAAAAAAACTCATTGACACTGCATTAATAAAATCTAATATCAATTATTCTGATTACTTGATTGAAGAACCAAAGAATCCAGATTTTGGAGATTTATCAAGCAATGTTGCCTTGGCACTGGCAAAAACATTAAAAAAATCTCCAAGAATAATAGCTGAAGAACTTGTTCAGTCTTTTGAATTGGATAATGAAATTATTGAGCAAGTCAATATTGCCGGGCAGGGTTTTATTAATTTTAAATTTTCAAGAAAATTATATCCAGTTCTTTTGAAAGATGTTTTGGATGATAAAGAAGATTATGGCAGGAATAATTCAGGGAAAGATAAAAAAGTTAATGTCGAGTATGTTAGCGTCAATCCTACGGGTTTATTGCACATTGGTCACGGGCGAAATGCTTGTATAGGCGATACAATAGCTAATCTTTTTGAATGGAACGGATGGGAGGTAACGCGGGAATATTACTTCAACAATGCTGGAAATCAAATGAAGAATCTTGCAGTGTCAATTTATGCAAGATATAAACAGCTTTTGGGAGAACATGATTTTCCTTTTCCGGAGGACGGTTACCACGGAGAATATATAAAAGCAATAGCTGCTGAATTAAACGAAAAACATGGAGATGCTTACAAAAAAGGATCTGATGAGGACTTGAATTTTATCAGGAAATTCGGCGAAAACTGGTGCTTTGATAAAATTAAAGCTACTTTACTTAGATTAAACATAAAGCAGGATGTTTTTTTCAACGAAGATTCTCTTTATCATGATGGTAAAATTGAAAAACTGATAATGGATCTGAAAAAGCTAAATTTAGTTTACGAAAAAGATGGAGCATTATGGCTGGCACTTTCAAAAATGGGGTTAAACGACGATAGAGTAATTGTCAAATCAACAGGTGAACCAACTTACAGGTTACCGGATATTGCCTACCATCGGGATAAGTTCGAGCGTGGATTTGATCTGCTGATTGATATTTTCGGGGCTGATCATATAGCCACAATTCCAGATGTTCTTGCTGCTTTAAAATTTTTGGGATTTGACACAGCAAAAGTACGTGTTCTTATTCATCAATTTGTTACTTTAACCGAAAATGGTGAACAAGTCAAAATGTCCAAACGGACAGGTAAAAGCTATACTCTTGATGATTTGCTTGATGAAGTGGGGGAGGATGTTGTTAGATTTTTCCTTATTATGAGGGGAATTTCAACTCATTTAGAATTTGACTTAGGCTTGGCAAAAGAGCAGAGCGAAAAAAATCCAGTTTTTTATCTACAATATGCACATGCAAGAATTTGCTCTGTTCTTGATATAGCAAAAGAAAGAGGAGTTGATTTTGATAAGAAGCCCAATCTCAACCTTCTTGAAAATAATTATGAAATCGAATTAATAAAGAAAATACTTAAATTTAAAGAAATTGTTAAAATTACCTGTGATAAATGTGAGCCGCAAATACTTGCTGATTACCTTAGGGAGTTAGCTAATGCATTTCATATATTTTATCACGAGTGCAGAATCCTTGGTGCGGATGAGGATCTTCAAACGGCAAGGCTTAACTTGTCATTGGCAACAAAAGTAACATTAAAAAACGGATTGTCAATTTTGGGAATAAACGCCCCCGAAAGAATGTAATAAATGATTATTCAGGAGAAAAAAAATGAACGAACCAGTTATTGCTCAAAAAGGACCTTATGAAGTTGTTCTTGAGCCGGGTATTAAATCATGGTGTACCTGCGGAGAATCAAAGACACAGCCATTTTGTGATGCTTCACATCGAGAAAAAGGTGTTTTCAGATCTCTCAAATTCGAAGTTAAAGAAAAAGATACCTATTGGTTGTGTGGATGTAAAAGAACATCTAATCCACCTTTTTGCGATGGAACTCATAATAAAATCTAAAAATTTGATGAATTTTTTAATAATATTTTAGTAATTTATCAATTTACTTTTAAGCAGAACTCAAATCACTTATTTTTTAGTGAAGGTTCTTATTGAAATCTAAAGTAATTTTGATGAAGCCTGTCTTTTCGATAATATTGATTTTTGGAATCTTACTCAATTCCATAGGTAATATTATAATATTTTCAATTTATCAATCCTCAGTAAGAAACGAAATACGACAAGAAATTAAGTCTGACAAAAGTAAAAAAAAGATTGAGATTTTGAAATTTTCAAAAGCCGATCTCAGGAAAAGACTCATCAGATTTGTCAAACATGATGAATTTATTTTCGATAATCAACTTTACGATATAAAAAGTTCAAAAACGATTGGTGACTCAATTTTTTATTATTGCATCAATGATACCAAAGAAAAAGATTTGATAGAAAAATTTTTGAAGAACTGGGACAGCAAATCAGACAACAACAAAAAATCTAAAGCTTTGAAAGTTATGAATCAAAAGCTTTCTGAATTAATAATTGCAAATGTTGGATTTATTAAATGTGAAATTTTTCTATTTAATCAATCAAATTTTCATAAAAACTTATATGATTCTATCAAATTAGATATTCCTCATAGACCTCCAATTTATTTTACAGAGATCAGATTTATCTAATTGATCGCCAAACTAATATTTTCTATTCTTATAAGGCTGGAATGGTGTATTACCATTTTCTATGTTTTCTTTTCAATATTATTGTATAAAAGAAGCAATATTTTATTTTTTTTACATTTTTTTTAGGAAGTCGAATATGAAATTGAAATTAAAAATACTATCCATAATTTTTGTTTTTCCACTTTATTTATTTTCTCAACAGAAAAACACGAATAATGATACTCTGGAATTAATAACAAAGGAAGTAGTCGTTACGGCAACTAAATATCAAGAAGCAATAATGGAGGTACCTCTTTCAGTAAGTATTCTTGAAGGAGTTACAATAGAGCAATCAAAAGGTTTAGGGATGGATGATGTTCTTAATAAAATACCCGGAATTTTGGTTCAATCAAGATTTGGAAATCAGGATGTTAGAATAACTGTAAGGGGTTTCGGGGCGAGAGGTTCTGGAGATAGATCAAATGCAGGGACCTCAAGAGGGATCAAATTTTTTCTTGATGGAATACCTGAAACAGAACCAGACGGCAGGACATCGTTTGATAATATTGATTTAGCTTTATCTGACAGAATTGAAATTGTCCGATCGAATTCTTCAGCATTATGGGGAAATGCAGCAGGAGGAGTAATAAGTATATCAAGCTTTCCTTTATTGGCAGGATCATATTTTAAGCCTGGTTTACTAATAGGTAGCTATGGTTTTAAAAAATACTATTTGCAGTCAGGAACAGATTTAGGTTTAGGGAATATCAATCTTGCATTCTCAAATACAAGTCAGGATGGTTATCGGCAGCACTCATCTTCAGAAAGAAATATACTTAATATTGGTCTTAATTCAATATTAAGCGATAGAACAATTCTTAAAGTAGCTTTAATAGGCACAACCAATAAGTTTAATATTCCGGGACCTTTAACTCAGCAACAATATGATTCCTTGCCCGAGATGGCAAATCCTAATTATCTTGCCAGGAAAGAGAGGAGAAACAATCGTCTGGCAAGGATTGGAACAACAATAAATCATAAGTTTAATGATAATAATGAATTAAATGGAATGGCGTTTACGCAGATTAAATTTCTTCAAAGGTCAGAAAGAAATACTTTCAGGGATTTTACTCGCTATCATATTGGAGCCAATGCAAGCTGGATTAATAGATTAGATTTAAGCAATGATTTTAAAAATACTTTTTTATTAGGATTTGATGAACAATATCAGGATGGTGCCATTCAATTCTGGTCTTTGAAAGATGGGGAGCGGGAAAAGTTAAGGACTAACAAAAGAGAAGGTGCTAATACTGCTGGTTTTTTTGTACAGGATGAGATTAATTATAAAGAAAATCTTTCAATCCTTCTCGGAGCAAGATATGATTTGATAACTTACTATACAAGAGTGTATTTCGACCGATCTATAGATATCCTTACTAATAACAGTGAAGACAAAACATATTCAAAATTAACACCCAAAGCAGGTATATTATATAGATTGAGTCCTGAACACAGTATTTTTGCAAATTTTGGAGGAGGTATAGAAGTTCCGGCTGGAAATGAAACAGATCCATCAGGAAAACTACCAGCAGACACAGCCCATCAAATCAATCCTTTGCTTGAACCAATAGTATCAACATCGTTTGAATTAGGCGATAAGTTAAGATTAAATTTTGAAAACGGATTTTTTCGAGCTCTATCGAGTGATTTAAGTATTTTTTATATAATTACAAACAATGAGTTGATACCCTACGCTTCAGGTGCTTATTATTTAAGTGCCGGAAAAACAACAAAAACGGGCATAGAGTTTGCACTGGACTTGTTTTTTGATTATGGCTTATCTTTGCAAACTGCTATAACGTATTCATTGAATAAGTATAATGAGTATTTAATTGATTCATTGTATGCTGGTTTTAAAGCTGATTACAGTAATAATGAGATTGCAGGAATTCCATCGGTATATTATAATGCAGCCATTCGCTGGCATTTGCCTTTTCTAAAAGGGTTATATACTGAATTCGAAACAAGAGGAGTTGGTAGTTATTATGCTGATGATGCCAACATGTTTCAAGTGCCTTCTTTTATGATTTTTAATTTAAAGATTGGCACTTCGGAGCAAATTAATTTATTTGATTTTGTTAAAATTGGTGGATTTTTATCCATTAACAATTTAACAAATCAAAAATATGTGTCATCTGCTTTTATTAACCCTGATATTGACAATAAGACAAAATTGCCAATGTATCTTGAACCCGGGCTTCCGATGAACTTAATTCTTGGTTTAAACCTACTCTGGAATTAATCTATTTTTCAAGGCACTCATTATTGCTTAATATTATTGACGTTTTTATAAAATAAGTAATTTTGAGTGCCTTTTTAGTTATAAAAGAGAAATATTATTATGAGCAATATTGAATTCTGGGATAATCGTTATAAATCGAAAAAATATGCATATGGTCTTGAGCCAAATGTTTTCTTCAGGGAATGGTTGAACAAGCTGAAACCCGGGAAAATACTTTTACCTGCAGAGGGAGAAGGTAGAAATGCGGTATATGCAGCAAAGAAAGGCTGGGTAGTTTATGCATTCGATACAAGTTCTCAGGCAAAAAAGAAAGCAATTGAGTTAGCTAAATTGAATAATGTAAACATTAATTATGAATGTAAAGAATTCAATGATTTGTCATTCGAAAAAGATTTTTTCGATGCTATTGGACTTATTTTTGCTCATTTTGCTGGAGTTCAAAGAAAAGAATTTCATAAAGAGCTTGTCAAATATCTAAAGACAGATGGGTATATTATTCTTGAGGGATTTAGTAAAAATCAGTTGGATTATCAAAAAAAATTCAATTCAGGCGGTCCATCTAACATTGAAATGCTGTTTAGCTCAGAGGAAATCGAGAATGATTTTATTTCTTTACAAACAATTTATCTTTCAACAACAGAAATTGTATTGAATGAGGGTTTATATCATAATGGTTTGGCTTCAGTTGTTAGATATGTTGGAAAGAAATAATAAAGTCAGTTCATAAAGAATTTGAGTCTTTATTTTCTTGCTTATTACTATCTATTTCTATAGTGAAATTCAATTCATCAGCGTTGGTTTTTAATTCGTTTGCAATATCATCTAATTCTTTTAGTTCCGGCAAATCGTTTAGTGAATTTAATCCAAAGAATTTAAGAAAATCAGGGGTTGTTCCGAAAAGGAGGGGTCTGCCAATAGTGTCTTTTCTACCGACAATATCAACAAATTTCTTTTCGATTAGAGAGTTAATAACATCACCGCAACTTACTCCTCTGATTTGTTCAATTTCAGCTTTTGTAATTGGTTGTTTATAAGCAATGATGGCAAGAGTTTCGAGAGATGCCTGTGTCAAACGTCTTTTTGTTTTGTATTTAATTAATTGCTGGATTAATTCACCGTATTCAGTTCGAGTAGCAAACTGATAACCACCAGATATATTTATAATATGATAAGGTCTTGAACTGATTAGTAAATCTCTATTGATTTCATTAATGATATTGAGAAAATCCTCAGGTTTGAAATTATGGTCTGAATTGATTTCTTCATCGGTTTTTTGAGGCAAATCAAAAATTTCAATATTATTATCATGTTTCTTATCATAATCATTTTTAATCAGAATCTTATATAGAGTGTTCAAAGAGACAGGTTCTTCCGAAGCAAAAATAATTGCTTCAACAGCAGATTTCTGGTCATCTTTGGAAAGTTTGAGAAAAACGGGTATAATGTTTTCAGGCATTTTCCAGTATCTTAATATAATTCTTGTGAGTAATTATGATATCCTCAAATGAGTTGGCTTGCAAGGCAATGATAAAACCAGATTTGATGAGTTCCAGCAAAGCAAGAAAAGTAACCACGATGACATTTTTGGGTTCTTTTTTGATAATTTTTGCAAAACTGAATTTCTTTTGACGTAAAATAATAGTTTTAATCATTTCAATTTTTTCTTCGACAGTGATATTAATTAATGGTATAATATGACTGTTATCCTGAAGTTTTTTTCTTTCTAAAATTTTTCCAAAGGCACTCATTAAATCAAAAACAGATGCGTTTTTATATTGGACACCATTAAGATTTATAGCAGTCTGATGATCAACTTCATAGAGTTGCCTGAAATAAGTGAAACGCTGGGACTTTTCAAGATTTGATAGTTCTTTTGCTGCTTCTTTGAATTGCTTATATTCAAGAAGTTTCTGGACAAGAGGAATTCTTGGGTCTTCTGTTTCATCTGCAGAAGAATCAGAATTTTTGGGCAGAAGCATCTGAATTTTAATCTGCATAAGAGTAGCAGCTATAACAATAAATTCACCGGCTATTTCTAAGTCCAGTATTTTCATTAATTTGATATATTTCAGGAACTCATCGGTAATTTTAGCTATGGGGATATCGTAGATATTTATCTCATCTCTTTTTATGAAATAGAGAAGCAAATCAAATGGTCCTTCGAAATTATCTAACTTTATCCTATACATTGAATTTGATTAAGAAACAAGAAGAAACATAATAAAATCAAATGTGGTATTATCCACAATTTATAAACTAATAGATTTCTGAATAAATTCTTGGGACTCTCGCACTAACCGAAGTCAATATTTCATAGGTTATTGTACCAGATTTTTCGGCTAAATAGTCAGCTCCAATGTTAATTCCATTTTGAGAACCGATAAGAATGACATCATCGCCAATGTGTATATCATCAAAACCGATATCAACCATTGATTCATCCATACAAATCGTACCCACTAAGTTATAGAACTTTCCTTTGATCAGGCACTTTGATAGATTTGTTAAATGTCTGGGATAGCCATCTCCATAGCCTATAGGGATAGTTGCAATTCTTGTTGCTCTGTCAGAAATAAATGTTCTGTTGTAGCCAACAGAATCACCTTTTTGGATAGTTCTGACTGAAATTACTTTTGTCGAAAGGTTTAGAACCGGTTTCAGTTCGCCGGAAACTTTATTTAGATTTGAATAAGAATAACCGTATAATGATAAACCCGGTCTAACCATATTGAAATGAGCTTCCGGGAACTCAAATATCCCTGCAGAATTTGCCATGTGAATTAGATTAAAGCTAAATCCATTTGAGTTTAAATAATCTAAACAAGACTTAAAAAGTTTGAGCTGGTGCCTTGAAAAATCAGTGTCTGAATCGGAAGAAGAAAAGTGAGAGCATATACCATTCATTTCAAGATTAGGTAATTCAATAAATTTTTTCATAAAATTGACAGCCTCATCAGGATAAATACCGTCACGACTCATTCCGGTATCAATATAAAGATGTGTTCGAATGATTTTGTTTTTATGTTTTGCAATTTCTGAAAGCTGATAACAAAAATCAATAGAGGATACAGCAACATCGAGATTATAATTAACAATAGTGTTGGCATCTCCGTTAGCATCAGGGACAAGAACTAAAACAGAGGAATTAATACCTGATTCCCTGATGATTGCTCCTTCGTCAGCAAAAGCCACACCAAAATATTCTATACCAATATTATTCAAAAATTTGGATATTTCAATAATACCGTGACCATAAGCGTTAGCCTTAACCACAGCCATTATTTTTGAATTTTGAGCTGTTTTTTTTATATAAAAAACATTATCCCTGAGATTGCCCAGATTGATTTTAGCAACAGTACTTCTCAATTTATCCCCCCAGATATTAGTTTGTCCATAATGCCAGACAAACATTTACAAAAATATTAAAATTTGACATAAAATATAATAAAATATAATATTAACAATAAAATTAAATAATAAAAAGACGGATTATTCAAAAAAATGAATAATGAAAGAAAATTAAGTGTTTGAAAATAAATAAATTCATATTTTTGAGTTTTTATTTGTTGTCAATTGGAGAAAGTATGAAAGAATTTGTGAATATGACTTATCTGGATTTTTCTGATCCAAAAATTTTAAAAAAGCAACAAGATGCAATCAGAAAAGTCAGAGAAAATTTTAACAAAGAATATCCTAATTATATTGGTGGGAAAGAAGTCTATACTGACAAAAAGACGATTAGTATCAATCCTGCTAACCTTGATGAAATAATAGGAAAATTTCAAAAAGGCGGAAAGGATGATGCTGAAAATGCAATTCAGTCAGCTCTGAAAGCCTTTGAAAGCTGGAAAAATGTTCCAGCCAAGGAAAGAGCTAATTATTTGTTCAAAGCAGCTAACGAAATGAGAAAAAGGCGATATGAAATCAATGCATGGATGATTTCAGAGGTAGGGAAAAACTATTTGGAAGCCGACGCTGATACCTGTGAAGCAATAGATTTTCTTGAATTTTACGGAAGAGAAGCTATTCGTTATTCAAAAAATCAACCTCTTACTCCTTACAAAGGAGAAAAGAATGAATATTTTTATATACCGCTCGGAGTGGGGCTAATAGTCCCGCCATGGAATTTCCCCTTAGCTATTCTTGTCGGGATGTCTTCTGCTGCAATAGTTACTGGTAATACAATTGTGCTAAAACCATCTTCTGATTCTCCTATGATGGGTTGGCTCTTTACCGATATTATGAGAAAAGTTGGTTTGCCTGATGGCGTCCTGAATTACTTTGTAGCAAGCGGGGCAGAGGCAGGTGATTATCTTGTTACTCATCCAAAAACAAGATTTATAGCCTTTACGGGTTCAATGGAGGTTGGTCTCAGGGTTAATGAACTCGCCGCAAAGAAATCCGAAGGGCAAATCTGGATTAAAAGAGTTATTGCTGAAATGGGCGGAAAAGATTCTATAATTGTTGATTCCGAAGCAGATATTGATGATGCCGTTAAGGGTGTTGTGGTATCGGCATTTGGTTTTCAGGGTCAAAAATGTTCTGCTTGCTCCAGAGCAATTGTTGATAAATCTGTTTATAATGAATTTGTGAAGAAACTGAAAGATGCTGTCAGTCAGCTGAAGATAGGAGATCCAAAAGACAATTTCATCGCCGGACCTGTTGTTAGTCAAAAAGCCGAACAGTCAATTTTAAGTTATATTGAAATCGGAAAGAAAGAGGGGAAACTGCTTATTGGTGGTAATAAAGTAAAAGGACTCAACGGCAATTATATAGAGCCGACTGTATTTATTGATATCAAACCAGATGCAAGAATTTCACAGGAAGAAATATTTGGTCCTGTTCTTGCTGTTATCAAAGCCAAAGATTATGACGATGCCCTTAATATTGCCAATAATACTATTTATGGTCTCACTGGTGCGGTTTATTCGAAAAACAGGGATAAATTAAAGAGGGCAAAAAATGAATTTCATGTTGGGAACTTATATTTTAACAGAAAATGCACAGGAGCCATGGTTGATGTTCATCCTTTTGGTGGATTTAATATGAGCGGGACAGATTCAAAAGCCGGTAGCAGAGATTATCTCCTTCTGTTTTTACAAGGAAAATCTGTAAGTGAAAAAATTATCAAATAATTTTTAATAACATTAATGAGGTGAAGGGATTTTCTTTAAATCTCTTCACTTATTTTTTTATGATGAATAATTATCCGGAAAATACAGCTGATATAGAAAAGAAAAGAGCCGCTATATTATCTGTTTTTGCAGCTGTTTTCCTGACATTGATAAAATTTATCGTTGGATTTTCAACCGGAAGTTTAGGAATTTTGTCTGAGGCATTACACTCATGCCTTGATTTTATTGCCGCCATGATTACTTTTTTAGCTGTTAGAATTTCTTCAAAACCTGCGGATACAACACATAATTACGGGCATGGAAAAGTCGAAAACCTATCGGCTTTACTTCAAACAATTTTATTATTGATTACCTGTGCTTGGATAATTTATGAAGGATTGAACAGAATTATCACCGGACATACAGATATTGAAGTTAATTTCTGGAGCTTTGCCGTGGTAATTGTTTCAATTTTTGTTGATTATACAAGGGCATCCCATCTAAAGAAAATAGCCCGAAGATATAACAGTCAGGCACTCGAAGCCGATGCATTGCATTTTTCAACAGATATTTTTAGTTCGCTCGTTGTACTTGTGGGTTTGATAGGTGCTTTGCTCAATTTCCATTCAGCAGATTCAATTGCAGCACTTATTGTTGCTTTAATAGTATTATGGATATCGTTCAGGCTCGGACAAAAATCCATCGATGCATTACTGGATAAATCTCCATCTGATATCGAACTGAAAGTTAGGAGTATTGTCGAAAGCATTTCGGAAGTAACTTTTTTTCATAATATTAAGGTTAGAACATCAGGACCTTATGTATTTATCGAACTAAATATTCATGTTGATCCAAAGTTATCAATTTTGGAAGCACATGAAGTGTCAGAAATGGTTGAATCCAAAATTAAAGCTCAAATTGATAGATGTGAAGTTCATACTCATATTGAACCTGAACAAAATATGATTAATTAATTGTTATCTGTGAATTTTTATTCTTAAGGAATTTTTCGACTTTGGTAATTATATCAACAGTGATACTATCGCAAATTTTATAACCCTTCTTTGTTAAAGAAATTTTATTTAGACTGTCTATAATAAGTTTTTCTTGTTTGTATAATACTAACTCTTCTTCCAGAATTTCTCTCAAATTTAGATTGTAATGAAAAATTAGACGATTTAAGTCAATTCCATCAGATCGCAAACCAAGGAATATTGTGTCGATAATTTTTAAATTATCATTCTGAAATTCTTCATACTCACTTGGTAACTTGTTTGATTGAAGAATGTTAATATAAGATTTAAGATTTCTTTTATTTTTATATCTGATGTTATCATAGAAGCCATGTGCCGAAGGTCCAAATGCAAGAAATTCTTCGTTATGCCAGTATTTGAGGTTGTGATTGCAAAATTTACCATTTTTAGCAAAGTTTGAAACTTCATATTGATTAAACCCATTATCAGCAAGAAAATCAATAACGGTCTCATAAAACAAAGAATCAGTTTTTTCATCCACAGGTTTTATTTTGCCTTTTTTCATTTCATTGTATAAAGGTGTTCCTTTTTCGAATATTAGACTATAAGCAGAAATATGATCAGGTTGAAGTTCCACTGCTTTCGAAAGAGAGTAGATTAAGCTTTCTTTACTTTGACCGGGTATCGAAAAAATCAAATCAAGGCTTATATTGTCAAATCCAAAATCTCTTGACATCTGGAATGAATTTATAACATCCCCTGCTGTATGTATCCTTTGCAGGAATTTTAATTCATCAGGAATAAAGGATTGGACACCAATGCTCAATCTGTTTATGCCAATTTCTTTATATACTTTAAGTTTCTCTGATGATAATGTTCCGGGATTGCATTCAATAGTGATTTCGGAATCGGGTGATATTTTGAAAACATCGTATAAATATTGAAATAAGGATGTGATTTGATTTTCTGAGAGTAGGGAAGGGGTGCCACCTCCAAGGAAAATTGAATCAACCTCAATTCTGTTTTGTCTGTCTTGCGTTCTGATTTTTATTTCATTTCGAATAGCAGATAAAAAAGGATTAACAAGATTGTCATCAATTTTTTGATTGTACTTGTTTATTATCTCCGTATTTGATGCGCCGTAAGCTGTTTCAATTGAATAAAAATCACAATAAAAGCACTTTTTAACACAGAAAGGAATATGTAAATAAATACCTAACATTGCTAATTGATGAATTTAGCAATCCTATCCCATCTGATAGAGCTGAATTTTTTCCCTATTTGACTGAGCGGTAAGTTTGTATCCCATGACCAGTAAACCATGATGGGAGTTCCAACAACATTTTCATAAGGTATAAACCCCCAATAGCGACTGTCAGAGCTGTGGTCGCGATTATCACCCATGCCGAAACAATAATCTCTTTGAACTGTGTAGCTTTTGGCTGGTATATTGTCAATAAGAATACTAACACCATCGAAAGTAATATCATGACCTTCTTTTTTTATAAAATACTCCCATTCTCGCCAGTTTTTTTGATCTAATTCGATGACATCCCCTTTTTTAGGGATTCTGATTGGACCATAATTATCTCTTGTGAAGCCTTTTCCGGGAGGAAAAGTTTCCCACTTATTATATGGGGAAATTGGTTCAGTATAGTCAATTTGACCGTGTTCGGGCAAGGGAAATTCTTTACCGTTGACATACACCTTCTTGTCAATTATTTGAAGGGTATCACCAGCGGTTGCAACGCACCTTTTAAGATAGTATTGAAATTCCTTGGATTTGATTTCATCCCGATCGCCGGGATAAATAAAAACGATAACATCACCGACTTCTGGTTTTTTTATACCCGGAAATTTATAAAACGGGAGAGGTAAATTAACAAAAGGAACAACCTGAGGGGTTGAAGGCCCATAAATGAATTTATTAACAAAAAGAAAATCGCCTGTCATAACAGTATTTTCCATTGAGCCTGTTGGCACAACAAATGAAGCAATTAGCAAACCATTGATGATCATAACAATTATGATAGCCCCAACAAGAGTTTTAGTCCAAGACCAGATGGTCTCGCCAAAAGTCTGGGGTTTTTGTTTTTTAATTTTTTGTTTGATTCGATAGTTTCGATACCATATCCATGCTTTAGTTAAAGAGTTTGCATTTTCGGGAACTTTGATAAGTTCGTAGGTTTTTTGCTCTTTTCTTTTTTTTCCAAAAATATTCATTTTCCCCTTAAATATATTAATCTTCAATACTTAATACAGCAAGGAAGGCTTCCTGTGGAATTTCCACACGACCAACCTGCTTCATTCTTTTCTTTCCTTCTTTTTGTTTTTCGAGAAGTTTTCGCTTACGGGTAATATCTCCACCATAGCATTTAGATAAAACATTTTTTCTCATCGCCTGAACATTAGCCCGGGAAATCACTCTTGAACCAATTGCGGCTTGAATTGTAACCTCAAACATTTGTCTGGGTATCAACTCTTTGAGTTTTGAACATAATTTTTGCCCCCAATAAAAAGATTTTGCTCTATGTACTATGGTTGATAGGGCATCAACAGGTTCTCCGTTTAGAAGGATGTCCAGCTTTACTAAATCTTCAGTTCTGTATTCTAAAAATTCATAATCAAGCGAGGCATAACCCCGTGAAACGGACTTAAGTTTATCATAAAAATCAAAGATAACTTCGGCTAAGGGCAGTTCAAAGTGCAAATCCACTCTATCTGCAGAAAGGTAAGTTGTATTCTTGATAGAACCACGTCTGTCAAGACACAATTTCATTATTGCTCCAACATACTCATTTGGAGTGATAATCTGAGCTTTAATAAATGGTTCCTGAATTTCACTGACCTGAACTATTGGGGGTAATTGTGCAGGATTTTCAATAAAAAATTCCTCGCCGTTTGTTTTTATTACTTTATATCTAACGTTGGGGACGGTTGTAACAATGTTTTGATTGAATTCCCTCTCCAACCTTTCCTGAACAATTTCCATATGAAGAAGACCAAGAAAACCGCAGCGGAAACCAAATCCAAGAGCCGATGATGTTTCTGGCTCATAGGTAATGGCGGCGTCATTTAGAACTAATTTGGCTAAGGAATCTCTCAGGGATTCAAAGTCGTCTGCACTTGCTGGATAAATACCACTGAAAACCATTGGTTTAACGACCTTAAATCCAGCAATTGGGCTATTGCAAGGATTATGAAAATGAGTTATTGTATCGCCAACCTTAGTATCTTTTAAATTACGGATACCAGCTATCAAATAACCTACATTTCCGGCAGATAATTCCCCAGTTCTGAATCTCTTCATATATAATACACCTACTTCTTCCACTTCGTAGGTTTGTTCAGTAGCCATAAAGAATATTTTATCTTTTTCCCTGACAGTACCATCAAAAATTCTGACATTAACTATAACACCTCTGTACGAGTCAAAGATAGAGTCATAAATCAAAGCTCTTAGCGGTGCATTTGGATCGCCTTTTGGAGGAGGAATCCTTTGTACAATTGCTTCGAGGATTTCTTCGATACCAATTCCTTGCTTGGCAGAAGTATAGATGATTTCTTCCTTTTTACAGCCAATAAGATCCATTAATTGCTGGGTAACATTATCAATAGTGGTTTCTGCACTTGGCAGATCAATTTTATTGATAACCGGAATTATTTCGATGTTTGAGTCAATAGCTAAATAGAGATTACTGATTGTTTGGGCTTCAACACCCTGTGTGGCATCAACGATTAATAATGCACCTTCGCATGCAGCAAGGGAGCGGGAGACTTCATAAGTAAAATCAACGTGACCGGGAGTATCTATTAAATTTAAAATATAATTATTACCATCTTTGGCAGTATAATCCATCTGAATTGCGTGTAATTTAATTGTAATGCCACGCTCCTGCTCAAGAGGGTTATCATCAAGAATCTGATTAGTTATCATTTCCCTTTTTGACACTCTTCCCGTAACCTCGAGAAGTCTATCAGCAAGGGTTGACTTTCCATGGTCAATATGTGCAATTATACAAAAATTACGATAATTTTCCATCAAAGAATAATGAAAACTCAAAATATGTTAAAGCAAATTAGTAAAGACCGTTAAATATAACATTTTAGTATTAATTTCAAACTTCCATTGGTCTAAGTATAGTGATTCCTATTGAACTGGGTGATTCAGCAAGATATTCACTAATTGCTCTATCAATAATTACTTTTTTTTGTTTCGAAGAAGCATGTATCAGATTCGCTTTTCTGTTTTCTTTAGTATCATCAATATAAGCTAATCCTAAATGGGAATAGTCCAATCCTTTCTTACTTGTTGCTATGCAAATAATATCTGCGTTGCGAATGAAAGGTTCAATTTCTTTCACTTTATCCTTTGGGATATAATAATATGTACGTGAATTAATTTCATTCTCAATTCTTTTGATTATATTAATATTATTTTTGTTGTTTTTAAGTGCCTGATAAAAGTCAGGATTGGAGGACATAAAACTTACATTGATAGGCAATCTTATCCCTCCGAGTTCTTTTGTCATATCCTCAACAACGTTTTTTTTGATGTTTTCAAAAGCCCAGTCTGCTGTATAGTGAAGTCGTGAAGTGTAGCCATCAAGAATGCCGTCTCGATATCTTGTATAAATCAACTCATTAACAAAATCTTCAATAGTATATAGTCCTTTTAAAAATATTCTTGATAAACAAAGAGAGGATTCCACTAAAGTAACACAATCAAAACCGGTTAGATCGAATCGGCAGATTTCTTCTCCCTGACCTTCCAATGTTCCCGATTTGTAGGGATAACCAATAAATTCTTTTGAAAAGTCTATAATATATCTGTTTATTGATGAATAGTACTTATCAGGGTTATTGATGTATTTATTAATCAGGTTATTGAAAATTTCAACTGATTTTTGATTGGTTTCGTATCTTTTATTGTCATTGAGAGCAAAATATTCAAATCCATAGAAAAATGGAACTGAAAAAAATACAATATTCAATAATTCTCTTCTATTCATTTTTTAATAAAAAAATAAAAAAACCTTTCAGAGTGACCGAAAGGTTTTAGATTTTAGTTTTCACATAAATTATCTTGAATAGTATTCAACAACAAGAGGAACTTCGCATACGACAGGTATTTCCTCTCTAGGTGGAACATACAAAAATTTGGCTGAAAAATCAGCTTTTGATAACTCAATATAAGCTGGGGGTGATGACGAACGAATAGCATCTTTGAAACAATCTAATTTTCGGCTTTTTTCTTTAACAGCAATCAAATCATTCACTTTAACGCTATAAGATGCTACGTTAACCCTGCGACCATTAACCAAAATATGACCGTGAGAGATATATTGCCTTGCAGCATAAATAGAAGGTGCAAGACCTGCTCTTGTGAGCACGGAGTCAAGTCTTTGTTCAATAAGCTGAATTAATAAATCGCCAGTATTACCTGTCAATCTTGTTGCCTTTTTGTAATAATTTCTCATTTGTTTTTCAGAAAGGTTAAATTGTAATCTTAACCTTTGTTTTTCAAGTAATTGCCTTCCATAATCAGATTGCTTGGCTCTTTTTTTCATTTGTCCATGCTGTCCGGGTGGATAGGGCTTTTTTTCAGTGTATTTTCTTGACTTAACTGTGAGTTCTAATCCAAGTTTTCTCGAAATTTTGACCTTTGGTCCTGTGTAATTCATCTTACCTCAAAATAATTTGATATTTGCAAAAATTAAAACAACAAATATAATATTTAATTATTTAATAAAGAAATAATTTTGCTTACATTTTGCTTAAATTAAATAAAAACAGCCGTAAGTTATTGAATTATAACAACGGTATGCACACCCGAAGGGATTCGACTATTTTGCTTAGAGTCAGTATTATAGCCTATTTGAACAAAAAAATTATTTACCATTATGCATAATTCTATACTTATTTTGCTTACATTTTGCTTATTTTTTTTTCTAAATATTTAACATCTGGACTTGTTAGATAATATGTTCGTTCAACATCTTTTGTGTGACCAGCTAATAAATTCCTTGTTTCTGTGTCAATTCCCATAACTCTCCATCTGTTAATAGCTGCTTTACGTATTATGTGATATGTTATTTTATCAAGATTCAATTTTTTGACTGCTAATCTTAATGATTTTGCCGGTGTTTGTTGGTTCAACCACAAAAATGGCTTCTTTGGGTTTAGTTGCTTTAACTCTTGAATAATTTCTTTTAATCTGGGGAAAGGGTTTAATGGGAATATTCTATTCAAACCACCTTTGCCCTTGATAAGAAAAAAATCATCATTAAAATCCTTCCATTGTAAATCAAGCAATTCTTGAATTCTAATTGCTGTCAAATAAACAAATTCAATGCTTAAAGCAATTTGTTTTAAGTCTTTTGATAAAAAATATGATATCAGTGAGTTTATATGTTCCTCTGAACAAATTATAACTTTTATGTTCTTATAGCTGGGAACCATACTCCTTGTTATAGGATTTTTATCTATCCAATCTAGCTCGATTCCGTAATCAAAAATCTTTTTTAACTGCTGGAAATTTTTCCAGAGGGTATTATTAGATAGTTTATCCTGATTCCTCACGTCAAGAATATGGTCTCTGATAGCATAAATATCTGCAAGGTTATAATCCTGGCTTAAATATTTTTTGTATAGTCTGATATAAATTTTTTTAGTCCGTTGACTAAGTGTTGAGATTTTATCTTTATGAAATCTTGCTATTAGATCTTTGAGAGTGAAATTACTATCACGCAATTCTAATGTTTTCTCAGCCTCTCGTAGTCTTCGGTCTAAGATGTCCATGCAAATCAACCGATTTTTGGGAAGAAACTCGTATCCCGTTGCTTGCCTGTAAGAATTAATGCAAGTATAAGCCATCCCATTGCGATTTTTAAAAACATACGCTTTACGATAACGAGGATGAATCCATCGTTTTCTAGAGTATTTCACATAGCGAGGCACTAATTTTTAACCTTTTTTAATTAAAAATTAAAAAATAACAAAAAAAAAGGAAATACTCAATCAATTATGAATTGAAGAAGTTCTGAACGAGATTGATTAATTGTGTCAACAAGTAAATTTCCATATTGAACAATTACATTATAATCAATACCTCTTAAATTGCATTCTTGATAATACGATTCCAATCTTTTCAAAGCGACCGGATCATCAAGAGAAGCCCTGATAAAAATATCCAGTGTCTTCTTGATCAATTCTGTGTTCGATAGTTTCTCTATTTTAATCATTGCCTGTTTTCTATCAACTCCATATATTTCAACCCCCGTGGTGTTATTCTCGACCAAGTAACATTGTTGAACCGGTCAACGATAGTGCCACGGATAAACCCTTTTTCAATCAATTTGGCAGCTATAATATTTACTTCCTGCTGATTATATTTTCTTGATAATGGCTTTTTGCCGGCAGCATCTCTCAAGATTAATAATTCCAGCTCCTCAACAGATTTCTCATCTGGAGGGAGGTCGGAAAAAGATTTGTGATTATTAAAATAATTGATATTGAGCATTATTTTCTCCTAATTCTTCTTCATTTAATTCTTCCTTGTTTATTTCAGGGCTCAAATTATCAAAACGATCAATTATTCTGAACTTTCTTAAATGAATCACTTTAATATGGTATTTTTGAAGTAAATCAGAGTGATAACTGGTATTACATAAAGCAGGGACAACTAAAAACTTTTTGATTTTAACATTAGGGCCAGAGAGTTTGCTGGAATAACTATTAATTTGTTGAATATGTCTTTTTTTAATTCTATTTTCTGATTTAACCTCGAATATATATTTATGAATATACATTTTTGTTCCCTTCTTCACCAGAAAATCAGGTTTGTAAGTTTTTGTTTCACTTTGATATTGTGATAAGATTTCCCAGCCCTTATTGGCAGGATATCTTTTTCTAAGCAACTTATAAACCGAGGAATACATTTCCCTTTCTAAAAATAACTTCATTTAAAACATCCCTTCTTCTTTATTTTCTTTATCGAGTTTCCTTGTTGAGCTTTAGTATCCTTTAAATCAATACTTTCGAAGAGAATGTTATAGTTCCGTTTAGAATTAAAAGGAGGGTCAATATAAACAAGATCAATAAAGCCCTCCGGATGCTTTTTGTAAAGCTCCTTTAAATCATCAAGGCAATCACCGAAATACAGTTGGTTCATGGTGTGGGTTCTTCTACTTCAAACATAGGATTAGAATACATATTTGCGTTGTTTGTGTTATTGACAATATTTCTTATATCAATAAAAAATTGATTTCTCTGTCCATTCGAATAATCATAAACTTTTGAGTAACTTTTTAAAAACCGAAGTAAATCTTTAACAGAATCACCATCGTTATAAGATACTATTGATATTGGCTTAAGAGAATCCTTTAACCTCAAACTTAAGTCAGATAGCTTTGCAATAGTTTCATATACATCCTTTTCTTTTTCTTTTGTTCTTCTTAAATTGACAGTTTCTATTACAAAGTCAGAACCATTTTTAAAATAAAAATCAACAATGTGCTCCACAGAAGATCTACCTTTTAACTTAAAATTTTCTTTTATACCCGCACCGTTTGAAAGTAATCTTAAATTATGAAATTCACGTCTGATTTCTGTTTTTAATTGTGATCTTTTAATTTTAGGTTTTTCTTCTTCATCGTCAACAAAAGTTTTAAATAAATATTCGAGTTCATCACTCGGGTTTGATGTTAATATAAAATTTGGTCCGGAAAATTGTATTTTAGTTATTGTTGAGTTTGATAATTTCTCAAGAAATTTTCTTTTAAAAGTGTCAATATCGTTAAAAAATAAATTTTCCTCCGAGTGATTATATAATCTAACATAATTATTTAACAACGATCTAATAAATTCAAGCTCTTTTCCCCCGACTTGTGTGCCCAATTTTTTTGGTAGATTTTCAATAAATTTAAATTTTAGATAATTAACCTCTTCACATTGCATTACAATCCCAATATTTTTGGGTTCGTGTCTGATAGGTATTGGGAAATATTTAATAATACTATAATAACAAATGTGATTACCCATATTACTCCTCATTCCAGTTTGGAAACAAATTTTTATTTCTGAGTAAAATATTCTCGATATTTTCTTTCCTATAAATTAAAAAATTACTTAAGGCTTCTTTTTCTTCCTGTGAAATCATCCATTCTGCAGGAATATTATCCGTTATATTTTTCAAGAAGTTATTGTCAAGTATTTTTATAGTATTAATACTTTCGCGAAAAGGATCACTACCTCTTATTATGTCATTAAAAAAACTTACAGAACTTTGGTGTATATTGTCTTTAATACTATTTAATATTTCAACATCCCAATTAAAATTAAAACAATGACCATGATCCAAAATAATCAACTTGTTTATGTCTTCACTTCTGTGTAAAAAAACATTTCCAGAGTTATTCCTATCGGTATTATACACCAGTATATCAAAAAGAACGATTAATGGCAAACTTTGTTGGTTTTGTAAATTAGAAAAAAGAATTGGTGTGATAGGATAAAGATCGTCCATCCATTTTGATGCAAAATGAAAACCAGCAGAAACAGAATAATTATATTGATCATTAACAAGTTTTTTTATATTACTGTCTATTATTGCTAAAAATGATTTAGGTATAGGAAGTTGTAACTTTGCAGCTATTAAATAAGAGATTAGCTCATTAGTCACAACTTTGATATTGCCTTGCCTATTCTCTTTAAATTTAACCAAGTAATGATTACGATCTTCACCAAACATTTTCAGTGAACCAGTCCCCCCATGTTGGCCACTTCCTATATCACCAATAATTCGAATTGAATTAATCATTGCTAGAATTTATATTAAAGTATAAAATAATATTATGTTATTTTTTCTCAATCTGTTCGGTTATAACCTTCTTCTCCATATTTACATCACCCTTTATTTTTGTTAGCTGAACCATATGAATTAGTGATATACACATTTTAATCATCATATTGTTCAAATTTGAGGTTATTTTTTCCTTGAATCTCCTGATTTCTTTCCACTCTTTTCATATATCTTTTTACCACTTGGGCTAAGATGATATTTTCCTCCTCTTGGTCCGGTATAAATAGTATTTAAAACACTATTAGAGTATTTTGGTATATAATCTTTGTTCGATAATGATCGAGCATATTCAATAGCATCAGATTTATTAGAAAAAGCTAATTCCTTTAATATCATATAAAATAATGAGTTGTATTGGTAAATATAGTAATAATCCCCTTTGTAGGTTGCGCATTTAATTACATCAGTCTCTATAGGGACAGTATCTGATTCAGGAAAAGCAACAGTCATATCTCCGACATCATTAGATTCTAATATGTAATAATACAACGGAGTTGACTTCCCAATGAAAATATGGTTAGGCTTGTCAGCACAATTAAAAGTAGTCAAACTGGAACAACCATATATTAACAATAAAAGAACAATTAAATATTTCATAATAAACTCCTGAATAAATTAACAACAAAATGAATTAAATTCTTCCTTGATTGACTTTGAAAATTTTACTCAATTCATTCGAAGCAACAGAGTTATTAATAAAAATCAAGTAATCACCCCGTTTTATTTCGATATTATTTCTGGGCAGTCTGTAAGTTCTGTACTTACCTTTTTCTGGTTTACTTATTCCGACAAGTAAAGCCCGATAATTTGCCCTGATAAAGTCAAACAGTTCCCCATAAGTTTTATCAACAAAAGGATTCTCATCTGTGACTAAAAATTGCTGAATGTCAAAATCTTCTTCTGATTGTGAATGTGATAATATATCAATACTGAAGTCTGCAACCTCTGGTTCAAATATATAACTGGCTATTAACTTTGATGCTATTTCATCTCTCGATATTACATAAGTAACACCAGCACCTTCAAAGGTTGTTTTTAATTTTGATTCTTCTAAAGTAACCATGAATTTGAGGTTTGGATATTGTTGTTTGAGGTTTAAAATAGCTACCAATTTGTCTGTATCGTTTTTAAGGTTTATCAAAACTAATTTTGATTTTTGAATATTCAAATTTTGAAACTGTGAATAGTTACCATATTGAGTAAATAGTATAAATATGCTTTCCTTCCCAAACTTATCGTATAAAATATCAACATCATCTTTGTTATCGGTTATTATGCCAACCTTTTGATTAGCATCAATCAAAATCTCTGTTATGGAATCAGCAAACGAATCCCATCCCAATATTATAATATGATTTTCAAAATTGGTACCAAAATATCCCATTTTCTTTTTCTCTCTATGTTGTTTGATTAAATCTGCAAATTGACCAATTATTATTGATAAGAATAAAATACCCTGAATAATAAAAATTGAACCAATTATTTTACCAATGACACTTACTGGGTACTTATCACCATAACCAACTGAGGCTATGGTTACGAGATAATACCATAGAGTATCACCAATTGTGTTGATTGAGGCTCCTTCAACCTGTGTCTCAAAGTAAATTAACAATACTGCTAAAACAGCATTTATTAGTATTACAATAATAATCCAAATAAACAATTTATTCAATCTCATATGTAGTATTTAAAGGTTCTTCTCTCTTTATTCAGGAACTATCTGCTGTTTAACATTTTATTAATATATTGATTTTTATTAAAAAATTCATGATATTTCATCATACCACAATTCATAATGATAATATTAAATCTTGCTCTTGTAATTGCTGTATAAACCAACTCATCTGTTAAAAAAGCGGATTGTTTATCTTCGTCATCTAAAATCAAAAACAAAGAATGTATTTCCCACCCCTTAAAACTATGAATGGTTGACATTTTCATCGTTCCGTCAGATTCCATTTTAAAATGTAATTTTCTATTCCTTCGTATTATCTCCAGTTGATCTTTTAAATTGGAATAAGCTATTGCAAAATTCTTTAAATAACTGATGTATTTTTTGTATTTAATACATAATTGCGAGTCAAGATCTTTCAATTCTTTGTACAATTCAAAAACAGTAGAATTCTTATTGATTTTATTTATCAACATTTTCTCACCATCTTTTAAATTTTCATTAACTAACTTATTTTTTAAATTTATCCACATAGGATAGTAAAAATCCAATGTCAATTCACCTTTAGATATATGATGTTCTGTAATTTCAAAGTTGGCTTTAAGTGTTTGAAATTCTTCATAAAGTACATGATTTCTATCTAATATTTCATCAAATCTTTTATTTTCTGATTTTAAGTAACTCAATTTTAATGCTTCATATAAATCTTCCTTGTCATTAAATTTCTCTCGTAAGATTTTTAAGGGTTCAAGATATTTCCATATCGGCTGAAAATACTTAGAATGCCATGTTTCAATTTCTACAGTTTGTTCATCAGCAAATAGTAATCTCCACCACTCTTCCTTTGATTCAGACATTAACCTTGTTCGCTCATGGTCTATGTTTTCAAAGTAAAATGATAGATCTCTAATATATTCAACTCTTGAACCTAATATGCCAACATCATGCGGATTTAAATATAATTCTCTAACTTGCCCATGGATATAATTAAACATCTCAATTGGAGAAGTATCCTTCTCAAACCATTTATAAATAATTTGATTTGTTTTAGTACCATAATCAGTACTGTAGTCAATTGGAATTGTCGTTGATTTTATGTTGTCTTTATTATACTTTTTCCCAAAATACGTTTCTTGAAAATTCTGAGCAAGCTCAATTATAGAACTGGACATTCTGTATGTTTCCTCAAGAACATTCCATCTCCCACCTGGTACACCCGTTTTAGGAGTTTTGTCCCTTTCAAGCTCTCTATCATATATATTCTGCTTTTCGTCTCCGAAGACAATATAAGTGCCACCTTCTTTCAAGAAATATCTTTTAATAATAATAATCCATTCTTCTTTATAATCCTGAATTTCATCAATAAAAATAGAGTCATATTGTTCTATTTTACTTTTTACGCTTTCAAAAAAGTTAATATTCTCAAATACACCGAGGGATTGTATTGACCACCCCACCTGCCTTACATTAATTAAGAAGAATTCATGATAATTTATTATTTCAAAATTTTGCCACCTGAAATCTTCAGGTATGTTATTTATCTGATAACGAATGTAGTTTCTTAATGCAATATTATAAGTTAATATTAATACCTTTTTCCCAGTCTTTTTATTCTCTTCAACAGCCATCTTGGCTAATAATAACGTTTTACCAGATCCAGAAACTCCTTTTATTTTGCGAAGTTTTGCATTGTTAGGATTACGTAATACTTTAATTTGTTCATCAGAATAGTTAATGAATTTACCATCCTCTACACGATGAAATGAAGGTTTCAGGTATCGATATATACTCTGATATAAATCATCATCGAAGAAAGGCTTTATAGAATTAAAACCTGACCTATTCAACAACCTTTCAAATCTCTGTAATGTTAACGTATTACTCGTTATGACTTTTGTATCGAACAACTTCCATGTTTGTTTATCTAATGCATTTTTATAATACCATTTTTCAAACTCTTCTGTCGTGTTTTGAGTTAAAAATATCAAGGTATTTATTAACTGCCTGTATTTTTTATTATATAAACTCTTTTCAAATAATTCATTGAAGTGAAGATTTATAAGACGCTTTTTGAGTATATCGGCTTTTATAAAAGGAGATAATTCAATAGCATCACTGTTTTTATCCAATGGTATAAGATTTTTTGTATCAAGTTTATAATCTAATATCGACTGATCAAAAAACTGTATTATCAGTATGCCAAAATTTTTTCTCATTAATATGACGTCAGGCAAATCTCCGTTTAAGAATGGTTTGAAGAAAATTTCATAAGAATTATCAAACTTAACAAAGAAATCAATTAACTGCCTTTCCGCATCAGTTGGGTTTTCTCTTAAAATTGTATCAATTTCAGGAAAGAACACAGCCATCAGCTCTTCCTAATTCTCTATTATATTTTGGATTCTTACCGGTATTTTGTTTAAGAAATCATATCCTGTGCTGGATTCAATCTGTCTTACGGTTGTTTTATACTTATCCCAGGGATCCTTTCGGACTCCTGCGATATTCGGCATCACTACTGCAATCACAGGTGTTGTCTCATTCACATCTGATAACGTTTGTCCACGTTCAAGCACAACAATGATTTTGAAACAACTGTCTGGTACTCTGACTTTCCCTTCGCCTTTTAAAGTACTATCAGTCTTATAAATTCCTCCCGCCATCACAAATAATTCTTTGTTTTGCTTCTTGCACAAATCCTCACAATAATACTCTAAATCCAACCAAACTCCCTGATTGAGATCAGGGGTTTGGGGAAGAATATTTGTTAAAATAAATGTGGATTTGTTGTCTTCAATAGTTTTTGTCCTTTCTTCAGATCGAACCATATGACCTCTGTCATAACCAGAGTTGGTATAATCTGCATGTTTGACTCTGTACATATGAATTGGCAAACTTGTATCTGTTATGAAATTCCCAGTATATCTTGGAACATCTCCATACCAGTCAGAGTTTAATTCCCATGAAACCCAATTAGCTACATTAAATTTTGAATTGTAACTTAAAACATATTGAGGTCTGATAATTATATAATCGTCAGTGGTATCTGAATCAAATGGTACTCCGAGTGTAGTATGAACCGATGTAATCCATTTATAAGGATTTGCAGTAGTTGTATCTGTTGGATTATTGTTATTAACAACATTTTCACTACAGGCTGTTAATGAAGCAAAAGCAATTAAAATGATAATATATTTCATCAGTCCCCTCCGTGTTGCCAGCATTTACCATTTCTACTTGTTGTATATCTTGAGCATTGTGTCCCTTTTTTAGTAATTGCTTGGCATCTTATTCTTTCACCAAAAGGGTTTACCCATTTTGATTTCATTTTCAATTTTAGTGTTTGAATTTTTTCTTCACTGCTCACGGGGTCAATGTATTTAACGTCAGCTTTCACAAATTCTACTTGAAACGAACCAACATCAATATCCCAATCCTTTTTCTTCAGCATAACGTTACCGTCTATTTTTCTTGTTGATCCATATGAAGTATAAAGAGTAATGTCTTTAACGATTAATGAATCCCATTTGTTTTGTGCCACAACCAACTGAGATTCATTGTATTTTTTTACATTGACTTGTGCCCATAAAGGTGCAAATGTTAATATGATTAGTACAAATAATAATACATTTTTCATAATTACTCCTTTATATATCTCTAAGAATCTTAATTGCTTTACCAAGTATAACGCACTCATCTTCATCATACACTCTTATTGGTTCGTAAGACTGATTAATTGAAGAGAGATAGAGACACAACGAGCCGGGATCGTACACTTTCACCAAATAATCACCGTTGAGATATACAGCAACAATATCTCCAGCTTTAAGATTATTGGCTCCAGTATCAATTAATATAGTATCACCATGAATTAGTACTGGTGACATTGAATCTCCAGTAATTGTAATTGTGTAAGTTCTGTTTGGTTTGATTCCCGGTATGGCTGGTACCTCTTGTTTTTCAATACCATCATTAACATGGTTGTTATTACCACTGCGAAATGCGGTGATATATGAAAATACCTCAACGTGCTCCACTTCCTGTATCTCATTGATATTAGATTTATATTTACCTTTTGACATTCTTGATTCCTTAATATGCTAATTCGTTATCCTTTAATGTACTATATGTCCAAGTTGTGCCATCGTCATATTTGTACCATCTAAATGATAATTTCTTAAATCTCATTTTACTTACCAAGTTGTTTTTTTCCATCTCCTCTTTAAATTGTAATTTGTTCTTATTGTTGACAAAAATTGCACCTGTGAAAATTAAATGGTCATTATTAACCCCGATTAAATTTACTTCAACATCATCTTTAAATAAAGCGTCTCTCAATTTACTTGTATAAACAATACGAGCCTGTTCATAGTTATGTTCCATCGCATCTATCAAACATTTTTTATACTCATTCAACAATTTCGTTCCTTCTTTACTCTGCAGATATTCACTATTCACAGCTTGTAAATACAAAAGCTGCTGTTCTTCTAACTTATTTGTAATATCCAGAGGTTCGCCGGCTATCCTTTTATCCGATTTCCGACCTACAGATTTTAGATATTCAATTTGCTTGTTAACATCACTAATAAATTTTTCTTTGAGTTTTGCTGAATCGATAGTGGCGGCCTTAACTTCACCAGAATCGGCTTGCTCTGTCTTTTGTTGAGTATTCTCAGTTTTAGGGACAAATATTGCCAGAATGAACATACCAACAAAGAACGACAACACCCAAAACCACCATTTTTTGTAAATTGGTTTTTTAATCTTTTCCATATTTTTTTCTCCTAAGATAATTGATAACAGTATAAAAATACTATTTTAAACGTCAGTTAACGACGCTTCTGAACTCTTTTCTACAATTTGAATAATTTTTTCAAGTCTTTTTGAGTAGTCATCTATTTTGTCTTTGAGGTCCTTCATCTGATCTATTGTCAACGTTCTTATGTCTGGCAACATAATCATCTCGACGTTTCCAACTTCACTGACATTAGTATCGTTTTTTTTGTTTTGATTTAACAGCATTGGTCCCTTACCCGTTCTAATGTATTCTGGGTTAATATATAGCTTTGTTTGTAACTCGTCTAATATCCTCCTTCCAAATCCCGGTTTATTCTTATAGGTATAAAAAGTCTGTCTTGGTTTACCTATCATCTCAGCTAAGTTCCCCAAGGACTTGAAGTATTTTTTTGCCACTTTATCAAGCCGATTATATTCGTTGTCAACCATAATGTAAAAAAATTTTTTTATTATGTAAAAATTTTACTTGCATTGTATAACATTTTGGTTTATATTTGCATTTGTAAATAATGTTAAATATTGTATTAAATTTTAAGGTAAAAAAATCATGGAAGCAAAAAGTACTTATAACCACATCAAGCATGTTCGCCCGCCTGTCCACACTGTACAATTCCCGATGGAGATAAAAGAGATCCTTGAAGAATATGCAAACAAATATCACATTGATTCTCTTTCTAATACTGCGAAGATTATGATACGAATCGCAAAGCGGCTTAACGAGGAAGACCCCGAAAAATTCTTTACACTCTGGAATGCTTGATGTCAAGTTTTTTTTTTATGTTTTATAAAACTGTAAAAATTTTCATTAAAAAAATACTTAAAAATTTACTTAAAAACAAATGAAAAAATTAAACAATTTTAAAAATTCTTTACAAGACAACCAAGTTGGGGTGAGATTCTCCGTGGATCTATCAATAGATGAAACAAGAATGTTGGAGGCTATTCAGAAAAAGCACAACATTTCAACAAAATCACAAGTGATAAGAGGTTTGATTAAAAATTACTACGAAACTTATTTTAAATAATTAAAGCCCTTGGAATTATAAAGTTCCTCGGGCTTGTAACTAAACAAACAATACAAATATAGGAGGTAATTATATGATTTCCAAATCTGTGTTTTCAACAAAAACAGGGCGAGCCCTCGCTTCTGAGTTGGTTGCCCACATTGCACGTACAGAACCATTCCAAAATTGGGATGAATGTATTGATGAAATCAGAGGTAAATTATGCCTTATGGCAGACACCGGTTATGGTATGCCAGTTTCGGCTTTGTTCCTTGCTGAAGACCAGCACAAATTAAAAAAAAGACGTAAAACAATGCGGTATCGCATACAAGTAAAAATGGTTGATAATTGAAAGGATGAAAATGACAATACAAGAGCTTAAAAACAATCGTGAAGTTGTAAAAGAAAAATTCACAATTTTTCTTGAATGGATTAAACCTAATCTAACAAATAAAATGCAGATAGACGCTATCGAAGACGCTGCCAAAGGGGTTGACGGCTTTTTCGAGGCTGAGATTTCTCTTGCTGAAAATATTCATCGCATTAGTGGTTATAATGATTTCAGGAATTTATTGAAATGAATTTTGAAAGATATAATTTATCCCAGTTGTCCAAGATTACAAAAACGAATCCTCGTACTCTCTACGAATGGATTCGTAAGGGATATCTTAAACCTTGCCATATTGCTGGTACACGTAAAAAATATTCTATTCAAAATTTTCTTGATGCTGAAAAACATTCTTTACAAGACAATATTGGAAGTATTAATAAAAATTACAAGAAAATAAAAATTCCTGATGAGTTCTTTGACAATTTAGAATAGATAAATAAAAAGCTCTTGCCGGCAAGATTCTGAACATAAACCAGCAAGAGCAAAACAATAAATGTTTCACCACAAATTTACGAAAGGGGCAGCAAAATGCCAAACACAAATTTATTAACACTTGAGGAACAAGTCCGTAGAGTTAGAATTCTCACAACGATTATTGAAGACATTAAAAAGAATTCAGCTCTCTCGCCTGCTATAGAACGTGAACTTATTGATAATGGGTTCACTGATATTATTGACGAAGTCAAACTCGCTTCACGAGAACAAATTCTCGTTGTTCTGGAAACAAAACTTCAAAAAGAAACAGTCATTCTGAAAAATTATTGGAAGGTACTCAATGAAAATTTTAGTTAAAATCCCAGTAAAAAAACATCCATATTGGTTCCTTTTTAATTTCAATGATATCATTGAGAAATTTATCTTAAAGTATTATTTCAAATTTATAATTTTATTAATAATTTTTTTCATCTGGAGAATGTTATGATAAACAATTATGAAGAGGTTCAACCTCTATATCTCAACAAAGACAAAGTAATAAAAACTCCTAACACTATTTATAGAACCCATGTCGGAAGTCATAGGTATTATTATTACTTTGATGACAATGGTTCTTTGATCAAAAATCCATCTGTTACAAGTATTATCGACTCTGAGATGAAACAACCAGAGTGGTTAATTAAATGGATAGCCGAGTGGGGTTATCGACGGGCTATTGAGAAAAGAGATCAGGCAGCTGTTTATGGTTCCTTTTTCTCGATTCTATCTGCACAGTATTTGAAAGATAAAATTTTCGACCTGGAAACCATCAAACCCAGGTTAGAGATATTTATCCAACAACAAAACATTGACTTCCCAACTGATAATTGGGAATATCGGCTGAGAGAAGATTTGTATGCTCTACATCAGTTTATAATTGACTATAACGTGGAGCCTATTGCCGTTGAAATAATGTTAGCTTCAAAACATGGATTCGCAGGGGCTATTGACGCAGTCGTCGAGATGACGGTGGGCACTGGGGTTAATATGCGGATTCTTAAGACCGACAGAAAAATTGATAAAAAATCCGGGGAACTTATTGAAGATAAAACCCGCCGGGTTACAGCTGTGATTGACTGGAAATCTGGTCGTCATGGGTTTTACAAAAATAATGCCGCTCAATTACATATGTATAAAATTCTCTGGGAAGAAAATTTTCCTCATATTCCTATCGACTGTGTGTTTAACTGGTCACCCAAAGACTGGGCTGCTGATAACTCTTTGTATAACTTAAAAGAGCAATCCGATTCCAATGAAAAATTCAAGATAATGAATTATGTTAAAAATTTTCTTATCGATCATAAGGAAGATAACGATAGGTTATACAAACACATTGACGGCGTGCTTGAATTAGGGCATCAGAATGGGAATATTAGCTTCGAGACATTTGAAGAGAGGGTGAGAAGAATTCATAAGATTGATACATTTTTGAAAGAAATTAAAGAGCCCGAACCAATGATAGATTCTGATGCTACAGTTGAAAAATTTGTAAAACAGGAATCTGATAAATCAAAAGAGCTATTACAAAAGGCAATAAAGAACCACGACACAAACAACATTTCATTAATCAATACAATTGAGGAGGTTATAAATGGAAAATAATCAACTAATCCATCAATACCCCGCGCTTCAGAAATTCAACGAAGCCCGGGAACAAATCCAGCAACTGGCAGAAGCCTGTAAGAATATTGTTATAACCGATAATAACACTCTCGAACAAGGCAAGAATCTTGCCAAAAACGCAAAAAAAATTGAAACTCTCATTGAAGACAAGCGGAAGGAGATCACAAAACCTCTGCTTGATGAGAAGAAGCAGATTGACGACTTTGCGAAGTCAATTACTGCTGACTTAAACGCTGCTGTGAAAGACCTGCGGGCTCAAATACTTAAGTATGAGCAAGAGCAGGAACGAGCAAGGCAAGAAGAACTTCGCAGGCTCGAAGCCGAACGCTGCGCGAGAGAAGAAGAGCTTAGCAGGCAGATGGCTGAAGCTCATAGAATTGACCCGGTAGTTGTTCAGAAATTTCAGGAGCTTAAATCGCAACAAGCGGTTGCGGTTGCCGAAAGTCCGAAAAACTCTATAACAAAAGTGTGGACATTCGAGATTATTGATGATAATCTCATCCCCCGTGAATTCCTTATGCCAGATGAAATTAAAATAAAAGCTGCTGTCAGGGCTGGATTCAGAGAAATCCCCGGGGTGCTTATCTATCAAAAAGATCAATTGGTAATCAGATAGGAGGGGATAATGACAGGAATAACAATAATATTGTTTGTCTTAGGAACAATCTTGAGTATTTTGCTAACAGGCATTTACAACGCACTAATGCAACACAACGACTTGTTGAGAAAGATACTTAATGAAATTGAAAAAATTAACGCTGAATCGAATCAGCAATTTAATATTGATCTATATAAGGAGTAAAAACAATGGGTGCAAAAACAGTTGAACAGGTTCGACGCAACATGGTCAAGTTTGTTACTATTGACCGTGAGAGCGGATTGTTGGTAATTGATAACAATGAGTTTGCTGCGGTTGAAGGCAAACTGCTTGGCTTCAATCAGCATAGTTTTGACTACAAGGGGACACCTCAGAAAAAGTTCGATGTGTTCCTTAGTGACGACGGCGTTTACCAGGTACAAATTGGTTTTTATTCCTGGGTGAACTTCCGGCTTCTTAACCAACTTATTAATATTGATAATATTAAGGCTGGTGGAGTAATCGAGATATCAACAAACATGATTAATGATAACATCTCGATATTTGTCAGGTGGAACGGGAAGAACCTTAAACACAAGTATAGGTATGCAGATCTGAAGTTCAACGGCAAGAGCGATGATGAGAAAATCAGACATCGCAACAAAATTATTGACAAGTGGTATGCTCACATTATGGAGTTAATGCCATACGATCCGAAGGAAGCTGAAACAACTGTAGAGTCTGAAGAATATTCAGAGCTACCTAATGATGATCTACCATTCTAATGTAATCAGGCTACCCGGTTCTTCATCATTAATTACTCCTAACCCTCTTGTTGCAAGAGAATCGGGAAGCCTGAATGTAATGTTTCAAAACAAAATCGAATATAATAATCAGCTCAATTTTAACAGAATCTACAATTGAAAATATTTAGGAGGAATTATGATGAACGAATCTATAAGCCTTGATATCGAGATAACACTAACACAAGAAGAACTACAAGAAACTGCGGGGAAAATAACAAAACTTGACGGCGAAATAGACGAACTTGAAAGTGATATGGAGTCTTTGAAAACATCTCTCTCGAGTATTAAAAAAGAGATTGACGATCTGGATCAAAAACGTCGAAAACTTTCAAGAGAATATGTGAAAGGTAAAGCTATAAGGACCTTCACAGCATATTATGTTGACACCGATAATTTACGTATTTACTACGAGGTTGGCACCAACAGAATATTGAAAGAAGAGCCGTTGCCGGTTGCTCAGGAAATGTTTTAGGTTAAAATATAAATATAAAAAAAGGTAATGATTTTTAATGATTATTGAAGTTGTAAAAAAATATTTAGCTGCAGGGTTGTCTGTTATTCCTGTGCAACATGACACAAAGCAACCTGTTGTGCGGTGGAAAGAATATCAACAAAGACAGCCCATGCTTGAAGAGATTATTGAATATTTTAAGCATGAAGATATAGCAATTGCTCTGATTTGTGGTAGGGTTAGTGGGGGTGTAGAAACAATTGATATTGATAACCATTTCGGCAATGCATCAGAAGTTTTTAATAGGTGGAAGGAGCTTGTTACTAACACCGACCCTGAGTTGTTGCCTAAATTAGTTATAGAATCAACCCAGTCTGGTGGATATCATATTCTCTATCGTTGTGAACGAGTAGAAGGGAACCTGAAATTAGCCAAGAAAATGAAAGATAACACCCAGGATACTATTATTGAAACGCGTGGTGAAGGGGGGTATGTGTTGGTTGCACCGTCAAGGGGATATCAGCTTCTTCAGGGTAAAATATCACAAATTAATATTATTTCTTCCGAAGAGCGAGAATTGTTATTAGCAGTATCGAGATCGTTTAACGAAATGATTGAGCAAACAGTTAATATAAACAATGAAATTTCCCACACAAATCGCCCAGGTGACGATTTTAATGAAAGAGGCGATGTGAGACCCATCTTGATAGCTAATCGTTGGACTATGGTCATAAAAGTTGAGGAAAAAGAATATTGGAGAAGACCTGGTAAAGATAAGGGGGTGTCTGCAACTTTTAATTATATCCCTGATAAGTTTTACGTATTTTCATCGAACGCTCATCCTTTTGAACCCGGAAAAGCATACGATAAATTCTCTGTTTATACTCTACTTGCTCATAACGGCGATTATAAAGCTGCTGTTAAAGAGTTGTCAAAATTAGGGTTTGGACAGAAAAACGGGACGCATAAAGCAAATGGCACGAATAGAAAAGTTAACAAAGATGAGCCTATGTTCACAGGTAAAATTGCTTTAACGGACGTTGGAAATGCAGAACGGTTTTATAATCTGTATAAAAGCAAGGTTAAGTATTGTCATATTCAGAGCAAATGGTATATCTGGAATGGTTGTAACTGGGAAGTTGATGAAACAGGTCAGGTTGTTGAGCTTGGTAAGATTGTTGCAAAGTCTATCAAAACAGAGGCTATCAATGAAAATGATGAAGAGCAGCAAAATAATCTATGGAAATGGGCTCGTACAAGCCAGAGCGCTGGAAAAATCGAGGCGATGTTGAAACTTGCTCAGTCAATGGAGGGTATTGCTGCTAAACCTCAGGATTTTGATCAGGACGGATGGTTGTTGAATTTAAAAAACGGTGTTTATGATTTGAAGAATAATCAGCTGCTCAAACATGATCCTAAATACATGTTGTCAAAACTTATTGATATTAATTACAATACAGAGGCTGAGTGTATTTTCTGGGAAGACTCTCTCCTGACTTACTTCAATAATGATATTGACCAGATTCGTTTTATTCAAAAAATATGCGGTTTAACTGCCTGTGGTGAGCATCTCGAAGAAGTAATATTCTTTCTGTATGGAATTGGGAAGAACGGCAAAACGGTGTTTACAAGAGTTCTTGAGATGATATTTCAGGATTATGCTCAAAACGCTCTTGTTGATATGCTGATGGTTAAGAATAATGATAATACTAACACTAACGATCTTGCGCGATTGAAAGGAGCTCGTTTTGTTGTCACTACCGAATTACCACGGGGGAAAAGATTAAATGAAAACCGTGTTAAAGATCTAACAGGTGGCAACAAAATCACTGCGAGATTCCTGCATAAAGAATATTTTGAGTTCCAACCAACTCATTCGCTTTGGATCGTTGGCAACCATAAGCCACATATTCATGGTGGCGATGAAGGTATCTGGAGAAGGATTATTCTGATTCCTTTTGAAGTCATTATCCCTGATGACGAGAGAAAACCTCAAAACGAGTTGATGGAATTATTCGAACAGGAAAAAGAAGGAATTTTAAAGTGGATTATCGAAGGTTGGAAGCTCTATCAAAAAGAAGGTCTTACCGCACCGAAAAAAATCGTTGAAGCAACAAAAGCCTACCGTGACGACCAGGATATTCTCGCTGGTTTTATCGATGATTGCTGTGACACCAGTTCCTCAATTGCTTATTGCAAGGCAAAGGAACTACAAAATACATACAAGGAATGGTGCGAGGAAAACAACGAGGTCCCGTTGAAAAGCAAAAGTTTTTATGCAGCACTCGAGGAAAGAGGATTCAAAAGAAGAGATTCAGGGCATGGAAGAGAAAAGGAATTTATAGGAATTTCATTAAAAAAAGGATTGTTTTAAATGAAAAGAAGAGGTGAAAACGGTGCAAACGGTGATAGTTTTCAACTAAATCCCTATATATATTTTTTTATTTTTTTTTATTTAGTATGTTTTTATAACCATTTTCACCATTTTCACTATATATATTTATTAAATATTATTAATATAAATATTATAAAAATTAATAACTTAATATAAATAACAAAAAATTATGGAAACTTTGCAAAAAATAAAAAATGACTGGCTTTTGAAGTTAAAAACAGCAAAAAATGATCACGAAAAGCACGTTATTTTAAGAAGAATTCAAAAAATAGATGACGAAATTGAAAAAAATTCTTATTGTTCACAGGAATCCGAAAACCAAATTTCTGAATCAACTCAAACTGCATCTGAAGAGAAAATTTTTTATTTCTCTCAAAAACTAAATGAAAACTTTGTCTGGGATACAGCGCAGTGCGTTGCGGTCTTTGATTCGGGTCCGGTCTATACAGAAATAGAAATTCGGGATTTGCATCGGGATGACAATGTTGATAACATTATGCTTCGATGTATTCATCAGATCAAGCAAGTGTTTCCTCAAACCCGCTACAAAGAGACAGTAGAAACAGTAGTTATTAATCAACAAGAAGATGAACTAGACTTATTATTCAAAAATTTGAAAGGATAAAAATGCAACAATACTCATTACAAGAACAGATTAAATGCGTAGCACGAGAAATTGCTTTACGCAAGAGCGCCTACCCAAAATGGGTATTATCAGGTAGAATGAAACAAGATGAAGCAACAAGGCAAACTGAATTAATGACAGCAGTTCTTAGAACCTTAGAGGTTCTTGAACAATATGGCGGTATTCCTGCAGTAAAACACAATCGTTTATCTCAACTACGATATCGTGAGCGAATGTTAACAGACGAAGATTTCAGGAGGGATAGACTTCAATATTTTAAAGAATATTATCAACGTAACAAGGAAAGGATAAAACTAAGAAATATCAGAAAGGGGTTAGTATGACAGTGTTTATTTCTGGCAGAGTTACAGGCGAACCCTACGATCAAGTAAAAGAGAAATTCATTAAAGCCGAGTTTATTCTTAAACGAAAAGGTTATACTGTTGTTAATCCTGTGCGAATCGTACCACCGACCGCTACTCAAGAGCATGCGATGAAGTTATGTATAACCAATCTGGCCGGTGCGTGCGACACAATCTATATGCTGCGAGACTGGGAACAGTCTGAAGGAGCAACCCTTGAACACAAAATAGCTAAAGCTTGTGGTTTAAGAATTATGTATGAGGATTTATGTTGAGAGATTATCAGGAGGAACTTGCTGTGAAGGCTGCAGATATTCTGCTCAAATTAAAAATAGTTTATCTGGCTATGGAGATGCGCGTCGGAAAGACGTTAATCTCTCTTCAAACAGCATCTTTAATAGGAGCTAAAAAAGTTTTATTTGTTACAAAGAAAAAAGCAATACCTTCGATAATAAAAGATTACGAGAGAGAAGCATTTCCTTATGAACTTACAGTGATTAACTATGAGCAATTAAACAAAGAAAAACCAGAGTATGACTGTATTATCGCAGATGAGGCACACTCATTCGGAGCATATCCAAAACCTTCATTAAGAACAAAAACATTAAAATCCATTGTGGGTAGGAATTATCTAATACTTTTATCAGGCACCCCTTCTCCTGAGACTTATTCTCAGCTTTATCATCAGTTTTGGTTAAGCGAACATTCACCGTTCCAGGAGTTGAATTTTTACAAATGGGCGAAAAAATATGTATTGATTAAAGAAAAGATGATCCATGGGCTTAAAATTAACGATTATTCAAAAGCTAATAAGGAATTAGTAATGCAAAAAGTATCTCCTTATATTCTTACTTATACCCGGCAGGAGGCTGGGTTTAAACAAACACAAGTAGTAGAAAAAGTGATTGAAGTTGAGGTTTCACCGGGTATTTATTGGCTAGCAGGTCATCTTGTAAAACACTTGTATTATAAAATGAAAAACGGCTGCGAAATCGTATGTGATTCTGCAGCAAAATTGCAAGTTAAATTACATCAGATTTATTCAGGGACAGTCAAAACAGAAACCACAACTCAAATTCTTGATTATACTAAAGCCAAATACATTCTCAATAATTATCAAGGCAAAAAGATTGCTGTGTATTATAAATTCATTGCAGAAGGAGAAGCATTAAAACAAGTAATTCCAAATACAATAGACGACCCACAGGAGTTCAAAAATTCAAACAAAGTATTTCTGTCTCAAATTCAATCCGGGGGGATGGGGATTGATTTATCAGATGCTGACGTATTAATCTTTTATAATATTGACTTTTCGTCTGCATTGTATCAACAAGCAAGAGATAGATTGCAATCCTTACATCGGACAAAAATACCCGAGGTGCATTGGATTTTTGCAAAAGATGGTATCGAGAAAAAAATCTTAGACGTCGTTAGAAAAAAGAAAAATTATACAACATATTATTTCAACAGAGATTATTTACACAATGGCCAGAGAAAGTATTTTACAGAGCAAAATATTAAAATGGTTACGCAGCAAAGGCTATCATCCTGAAAAAATTATTGTTGCTGCTCAAACAGGAGCACCAGATATTATTGCATGCGTAAAAGGCAAATATGTAGCTATTGAAGTAAAAGCATCTGGAAACAAGCTAACACAACTTCAAGAATACAAGAAGAAGTTAATCGAAGAGTCGGGTGGGGTTTATATTACAGCATGGTCTTTAGATAACGTCGAAGAAGTAATAAAGAGTTTGACAATTAACGACATAAAATTACATTCACAACAAAAACGGGGAAGTGGTGAATCAAGAAATATTAAAAAAAATACTTACAGAAGACAGAGTAAAAAAACTATTTCCTGACGGTTACGATATCTTTGGTTATGAGATAGCTAAAGAGATGTTGATAAAAGGCCATGGTCTGGAATTTTATATTAAGAATCTTACAGTGAATGAGGAATTTGTTAGATTGTATGTGAGTGAATGTTTAAACGAGAATCCTAAAGCACTTGCCAAAGAACTAAGCCGGCCAGAAAAATTTATAAAAAAACTGTTGCGACAGCTAAAATAGAAAAAAGGGAAAACCTCCTTTTATGTTAATCCATCAAATGAGAAGTTGCGTAATTTCTAATGCAGTCATTTTCAGCATTACTCAATTCGTATCCGAAACAATAATCAATTAACTATAGGGAGTAATTTAATATATTTCAATTAATTATATTAATTTTTTAAAGTTAACAATGGCACAATAATTGAGTGGCAATCAACATCTGTGCCGTATAACGATAATTCAATCCAAAAACAAAATAAAAAATAAACTTTAAAAAAAATTCAAAAAATCTTGAAAAATAATGACTTAATTTAAAAAAATAACTTGACTTGCAAGGATTAAAGTGTTAAGTTGCCTGTGAAATTAATTATTGATTTAACTTATTGATTTTAAAGGAAATAACAAAATGACAGCACAGGAAATAATAAACTTGC
>Ga0101944_10000907_pt1 | contig 74509 bp, 62 predicted proteins | sample DewCreD2012metaG_FD_75245 | JGI IMG/M metagenome (GOLD analysis project Ga0101944, IMG submission 75245) | Hot spring sediment bacterial and archeal communities from British Columbia, Canada, to study Microbial Dark Matter (Phase II) - Dewar... ... | reverse complement strand
ATTTAAGTCCGCAATAAATTTATCTTCTGGTTTTTTTGCTGAATAAAAAACCCACCTGCCGTTTTTTCGCTCTTTTACAAGCCCTGCCAATTGTAAAAATTTTAAATGTCTGGAAGCGTTATAATGCGTGCATTGAATTGCGTCTGCTAGTTCACATACCGCTGTTTCTAAATTTGCTTCAATTAAAATTCTGTAAAGCCGCAGTCGCGTAGCATCTGATAAAATTTTAAAAATTTCTTCCGGTTTCATTCAAAACTCCTTTTTTGATTCTGCATATATGCATAACTATGCATATATTAGCAAATAAAAAATAAAAAGGCAAGAAGATTTTGGAGAAAAAATAAATATGGTATTTATAATTCCATGCAATTTTCTTCTATCCCAACCAATTTCATTTGTTTTAAATACTGATTTTTATGCATGGGATAATAATAATCATAAATTTTTCTATTTATATATAATTACTATTTAATACCTTGTTCTTCATGCCCCCACAACCACCCTACCCCTCAACAGATTCATTTATATTCTTTCTTAATTCTTTCGTAGTTTATGCATATATTAGTTAAATAGTCAAACAATGCAGTAATTTCAACTAAATATCCGCTCTCTTTCGCCTTGTAAATAATTACCTTCATAAAAAATATTTGAAAATTTTAATTTACTGTTATATAATTAAATAAAATAAAAATTATTTAAAAGGATAAAATTTATGCTAGAAAATTGGCTTAATAAAATTATAAATCAAGATTGTGTTGAAGGAATGAAATATTTACCTGAAAATTCAATTGATTTAGTTGTCACTTCCCCCCCTTATGATAATATTAGAGATTATCATGGTTTTTCAGTGAATTTATCTTTAGTAGGAAAAGAAATTTTTCGTATTCTCAAAGAAGGCGGTATTGCAGTAATGGTAATTCAAGATCAAACAAAGGACTTTGGTAAAACATTAACTTCATTTAGAACAATTGTTGACTGGTGCGATAATATTGGTTTTAAATTATTTGAATGTTTAATCTATAAAAAACATGGGGCAGAAGGTGCGTGGTGGACCAAAAGATTTAGAGTAGATCATGAATATATGCCTGTTTTCCTAAAAGGTAAAAAACCACAATATTTTAATAAAGAACCGTTAAAAATTCCTTCAAAATGGGCTGGAGTTACTATGACAGGTGGTGCCACACGACTTACTAATGGAAATACCTTAAAATCAAGACCTATAACAATAAATCCAATGAAATGTAGAGGAACCGTATGGGAATACTTAACCTGTGGCGATGGAAGTAAATTAAAACATTTACATCCAGCCACTTTTCCGGATAAATTACCTTTTGACTTAATTCAATGCTTTTGTCCAGAAGGCGGGATTGTTTTAGACCCATTTATGGGAAGTGGAACAACTGCCATAGCCGCATTAAATTTAAATAGAAAATTTATTGGTTTTGAAATTTCTAAAGAATACTGCAAACTTGCTAATAAACGAATAGAAAAAGAAGCCGGTTTGTTATTATATCAAAAATAATATTTTTTAATTATTTATTCAATTGTATCTGGCTTTTCTAAAGTATATTCTATTTGTTTGGTTGCCGTAATAGCCCAAGATAATGGATTTTGCTTAATTATTTTTAAAAAATTTTTGTTATTTAACTTGTCATTAATTTTTTTAGAAAAATTTAAAACTTTTAAGTTATCCAATATCCATTTTTGGGGGTTATATTCCCATTTGGTAGAATTAGATAAAAAGGATAATAATTCCTTTATTTTTCTTTTTGAGTCATCCGCAAATGAACCATTCAAAATATCTGAAATATTAATTTTATCACCACCTCTACGACCACCAGTAATTTTTTTAAATTCTAAAAAAATTTTTTCTAAATCGTGTATTATATTTGCTATTCTTTTTTTAGCAAAAAGAATATATATTGAATAAATTGGACTACTTTTTTCTTTGGCATTAAGATAATTTAACCAATCAATACAATTTTCAGGATAATTAAGTAAATTCTTAAATACTCCATCCGCATATAATAAGGATGTTATAGATGTTTCGGAAATTTCAATTTTTGTATTCAAATCAATACTGCTTATTATACATAATAAAAAATGAATCATAGCCAATGGATATTTCTGTGGAAAATTTTTATAAGCATCATATTGCCTGAAAATATTTGGATTAATACAACTGGAAATTTTTTCATCAAAACATTTTGGTTTTTTATCCTTATGATATAAAATTATGTGATGCCCACAACTTTTTATATCTTTTCTATAAATTTCTATATCAAGAAAAATACATTCGGATGGTTTTAAATCTTTTTGAATTGCCAATTTTTTACCATCATAAAATCCTACAATCTCCCAATCATAATATTTGGACATAAATAGACCACATAATATTCCATCAACATCGGGACTAATTATTGCTTTTTGTTTTTTAGAAATCAACCAACTATATTTATTTTTAATTAAATCGTATTTTATTATCTCATTATCATTTCTCATATTTAAATCTCCATTTTATTCTATATAATTTATTATACATGTAAAATGTTACTTTTCAAATAATATTTTGTCAAAATTAAAAATAAGGATCTTTATGGTAAATAGTCAATAAATATAAAAATGTTATTTATTTATGCATATAGATAATGAAAACAATTTATATACATAGTATTTTTCCCCAATTTTATTCCTTTACAAAAACTCCAGCAATCATTTTAGGACGCATAAAATGTTCCTGATATTCCATTTTTTCTTTTTCAAATCCAGCCCCAATCATAAGTTCCATTATTTCTTCTTCTTTTATTCCATGATTTTCTTTTATTGGTTCACGGATAAATAATATGCCGCTATTTTTTAAAATGCTATAAAATTTTTCTACAACTTTATCCCTTTGCTCTTTTTTAATATCATGCAGAACAAAATGCACAACAATAACATCAAAAAAATTATTCTGTAAATCAGCATCTTTTATATCTGAATTTATATAAATTACATTTGAGTATTTTTTCAGATTTTTCTTTGTCTCATTTATCATAGCTGCGGATGTATCAAGGCAGTATAATTTTCCTTTTTTTATTGCATGCGCAAGGTGGAGCGACATTGCCCCTATTCCGCATCCAAATTCAAAAATATTTTCATTCCCATTTAAATTCATATTTTTTACATAATTTTTATAAAAATTATTTAAAAAAATTCTTGTTCTTATTTTGTATAAAAAAAGTTCACATTTTTCTGGTTTTTTAAAATCCATTTTAATGTCCTTAATTTATTTTGATGTTGAACATTCCTTTATTATTAAGTCAACAAATTCATTAAACTTTTCAGCTGCTATTTTATTTTTTTCTATGTTGTTTATATCTCCGGGGACCTCTTCTTCCATAAAGCCATAATAAAATGGCAATTTTCCTATTATTTTCATCCCTGTTTTTTCTTTTAAAAGATTTTCTGCTGCTGGTGTAAATAAATTGCTCTCTTTTCCGCATTCAGGACAAATATATGTTGCCATATTTATTATTGCCCCGATAACAGGGACATTCAATTTTTTAAAAAAATCATACGCTCTTGCCGCAATCATTGCTGATGCTTTCTGCGGCGTTGTAACAATTATGCCGCCCTTTAATGGCAATGCCTGTGCAATTGTCAATGGCGCATCACCTGTGCCTGGTGGTAAATCAATTAACATAAAATCAATATCACCCCACTCAACATCTGTAAAAAATTGTTTAATTGCACCCATTATCATTGGTCCCCGCCAGATTACTGCTGAAAAATCCTCAACTAAAAATCCCAGCGACATTATTTTTATACCATCTTTTTCTACTGGAAGCATTTTGTTGTTCATAATAAACGGCTGCTCATATATACCAAAAAAAGAAGGTATAGTAGGTCCATATACATCTGCATCAAGAACTGCTGTTTTATATCCTTTTTTTGAAATTGCAATGGCAAGATTTGAAGTTATAGTTGATTTACCAACACCGCCTTTTCCACTTCCTATGGCTATAATATTTTTTATGTTTTTAGCTGACTTTTTTATTTCATCTGTAATATTCATATTCTCTCCTTTTTAATAATTTATTATTATTCTTCACAATTATGTTTTCTACCACCACATGCTACATCATCTGTCATTTCTTTTAATTTGCCTTTCTTTAGTTCTTCCAAGACACCCTTTACAATTTCTGCTTTGGTTATTAAAACCTTAAAACCAGCATCCTTTAATTTTTGCAATGCCCTTCTCCCCATTCCAAAACAAACAACTGCATCAATATCTTTGTTATTTATTTGGGAAACTGGATTACAGGCGCCATGTTCATGCTCTAATTCAGAATTATCTATTGTTTCAAAACTTTCATTTTCCGTATTAACAATAATAAAATAAGGCGCACTACCAAAATGCCCGTAAACTACTGAATCTAAACCATTATTTTCTTCTACTGGTATACAAATTTTCATCTTGTCCACCTCCTACAGTGTTTATGTTTTTTTTCTATTCCAGTAAAGTCCGTAAAATTCCTCGCATAACCCTTTTCTTCTTCTGCTCTGTGTATGTTAGAACTCTGGCATTTGGGGCATACCTTATGTCTTAAAACACCAAAAGGTACTTCCCAAACATTTTTGCAATCAAAACATACAAATTTTCTTGTTTTTATATTTATTGCACCTCCTTCAATTTTTAATAATTTAGCATTAATTAAAAAGTCAGCTATTTTTTTATGTGCTGATTTTATAATATTTCCAAATGTCTGTCGTGATATTCCCATTTTTTCTGCTGCTTCTTCCTGATACAATTCCTGTAAATCCGCAAGTCGTATTGCTTCTAATTCATCTATTGTGAGTTGAATTTCTTCTAAATTTTCAAAAGGAATACCACATGGTTTAAAAAAGTTTTCTTTTATTCTGCATCTTACTCTTCTGCATTTAAAAGGCCTTGGCATTTTAATCTCCTTTCTCTTTAATTTTTGCCTCATTAATTATTGGCATATGCCAATTATACATAATTTATTAATTGTTGTCAAGGAATTAAATAAATTTTGTTGGAACAAAAAGATGTGATAAATATTTAAAAAATAATGCGATTCATTTTATCAGAATAATAAAAATTATATAATTTAACTCAATCAAATCATTTTCCCTATTGCATAAGCATCAATGCAATTGTATCGGATATTATTTTTCATTCATTGCGTAAATCTTATATCATCAATATAAAATTGTACGTCCGCAGTATCGGACTGTGTCAGTGACCTTACATCAACATAAAAAATTATCTGTTTTAGATTTGTATAAAGATCATTCAATGCGCCACCTGAAACATTAAATGAAGATAAATCAAGGACATATTCCTTAAAAACCGGGTCAAAAGTATTGGAAATCTCTTTCCACGCTGTTATTGAACTTCCATCATTCATATATACATAAAAGTATGGATAAGCACTCCCTGTTGCATAGCCATCAATAGCAGCACTAAATTTCATTTTACTATATACTGAAATATTAACCGGTGTTGCGTTAGCAACAATTCCAGTAGTAATATATGAAGTGCCGTAATAAAAAGCACCTGCATTAATCGCTGCTTCAACAGTTGCAGAAAGAACCATGGCATAGGCTCCATTTTTATTATCACCGCTGTATATAAAACAACTATGCAAAAAAGATGAACCGCCATTAGCAGATGCCAGCCAGTTTGTATTAAACACATTGACATAATTATTATCCTCAAAATCATCCACATACAATGGTGCTATTGTTGCCACAGATGTTGGAGTTGCTGTTGGTTGTGGTGAAGATGGTTTATTATCTGAGCAGGAAAATAAAAAAGAAAACAATATTGCTATTAATGTAACAGACAAAACAAAATTTTTCATAACTAACCTCCTCCTTGTTATTTAGTTAGAAAAATTATAACATTTTATCTGTTTATTTCAAGTAATAAAAAGAGAAAAAAATAGATTTGAAAAGCAGAAAATTAAAAGAATAGACCACGTTCCACTCTTGTCTCATCTTTTGTTTTTATTATCATTACATCCTTGCTGTGTTTCCTTGAGACCGGCAATGAAACCCGAACTCTACAATTTATGTTTTTTATTTTTCGTTTTTTAAATCGTAAATCTTAAATTGAAAATTGTAAATTTATTTTTTTGTCATCCCTGTCCCCTAAATAAATCAGGGATAAACTCCAGCAGGAATCCGGTTTTTTTATTATTGTATTTTATTTTTTTGTTTTCGTAGAGACAAGGTTCCACCCTTGTCTCGTTTTTCGTTTTTATTATATTTACATATATATCGTGTTTCCTTGAGACAGGGACGGAGCCCTGTCTCTACAATTTATGTTTTTTGTTTTTTAAATCGTAAAACGGAAATCGGAAATTATATGCTTCCACATTTTATAATAATTTTTTTCTTGACAGCAAATTATAATTTTGATAAATTTGTATAACTTTTTTCGGGATGGAGTTCCCGACAAACCGATTGTCCTTCACAGATAATCTAATGACTCCTGCAATAAAAAATCTTTTTAATTAAAGGAGAAACTATATATGTTAGAAAACTATTTAATTGCTTCGTTGTGGTTATCTTTAGCTTTAATTTCAACAATCATTGCATATAAACTTAAAATTTCAATCGCACTCACAGAAATCAGTGTTGGCGTAATTGCCGCTTTCATTGTAAATTCATTCTTTCCGAATATACAAACAGGTGCTGATAGCAACTGGCTTAAATTTCTCGCGGGAAGTGGTGCAGTTTTACTTACTTTTCTTTCTGGCACTGAGCTTGACTCTCAATCTCTTAAAAAGAAAAAAAATGAAATTTTTATCGTTGGTTTAATCGGTTTTTTTGCTCCATTTATAGGTTGCACTTTAATTGCAAAATATTTGTTACACTGGCAAATAAAGGCAAGTTTACTTGCCGGCGTTGCTCTTTCAACCACTTCTATGGCTGTTGTCTATTCTGTTATGCTTGAATATGGATTTAACAAAACATCCTATGGAAAAGGTGTATTAGGCGCCTGTTTTGTAAATGATTTAGGAACTGTAATTGCTCTTGGTTTAATTTTTGCTCCTTTTTCTTATAAAACAATTATTTTTGTTGTTATAACCTTAATTTTTATTTTCATTTTGCCTACATTAACTGAAAAAATTGTTAAAATTTATGGAAATAAAACCTATGCAATTAGAACAAAATGGATTCTTTTTATACTTTTTGGCCTTGGTGGTCTTGCAATCTGGTCTGAAAGTGAAGCAGTATTACCAGCATATCTTGTTGGAATGGCTTTGGCAACAGTTATAGGAAAAGACCATACTTACATAAAAAGATTAAGGACTTTGACAATTGGTTTTTTAACTCCTTTTTATTTTATCCGTGCTGGTTCTTTTGTTAATATTCCTGCGATAATTTCTGCCCCATTGATTTTTTTAGTTTTATTTTTAGGAAAAATATTTACTAAAATTTTCGGTCTTTATCCTGTAATAAAATTTTTTAAAGGGCATAGAAAAGAAAGATGGTATTATACACTTTTAATGTCAACAGGCCTTACGTTTGGAACAATATCCGCACTTTATGGGCTTACAAAAGGAATAATAAATCAAAGCCAGTATTCTTTTCTGGTTGCAACTGTAATCGCAAGTGCAGTTATCCCAACAGCAATTGCAAATTATAAATTTTTGCCATCTCATCTTTTAGAAGCGCCTATGGCAGATGATGATGTTCCACAGGAAGATGCAAACGGGATAAATGGAAAATAAAAATATTACATTCTCAACAGAAAAAAAACAGTGAAAAACACTGTTATAAAAAAAAACAAAAATGCAATTACCCCTGTTTCAATAGCAGGACGTATTGCTTTATTTTTATCAACAAAATGATGCCTGAATTCTTCGTAAACTATTAAACCTGCAACAAGCCCGGCAATCAAACTAAGCGGCACAGCAATTATTAAATAATAAATAAAAAATTGTTTCATTTTTCAATAACGAGATGAACGTTTTTTACTGTAATTTTTGCCTGAAATTATTTCTACAGCATCTATCCATGCCCTTTTTTCCAATTCACTTATTTTCTTTTCTTTATGATGATAATTATAACTATTTATCAAATTTTCAAGTTTTTCCATAAAACTTTTAATGTTTTTTTCATGCAGGCCCTTAAATTCTTTTATTTGTGGCGATTTAATTTTTATCAATTTATCTATTAATACATTGAAATGTTCAAAGCAGATAGGAAAAGCATCTTTTCTTCCATATTTGCTTAAAAAATCATCTGTAAAATTAATAAAAATATCTGCATAACGTTCAAATATTTCTTTTTCTTTTACACACGCAGGACAAAATTTATTCTGGGTTTCTTTAAAATTTTTTACTTCATCCAAATATTTTTTTAAAGAACCCTGTTTTAAATAATTATTCATTTCTTCCAGAACACGTTGATATAATATTGCAGCTCCCAAAGCATCGCTGAATTCAAAAAGTAATTTTGAATGTAACTTGCAAAAGCCCTTTGATTTTGATAAATCCTTTGCTGTTTCTGAAGTATTCACTCCTTCGTAAAGTAAATCATCAAAATATTTAATTAACCCTTTTTCTATTATTATGCAAAATGGGCAGCCATAAGAAGAAAAAGCATCCCGCAGATTATAATAACTTAAATGTCTTTCTGCCATTTTTATATCCTTTTTGACAAATCAATAATTTCATTATAAATTATATCCGTTTCACGAACTTTTATTTCCTTTGTTTCCTTAAAATCCACAATTGATTTTTTCACTTTATCAAGTGAGTCAAGAATTGACTCTTTTATGTTTTCATATTTATCATAATAATATGCTTCATATTTTATAAATGTATCCTGTATACTCTGTATTGTCTCCCATTTTATATTATTTGAATTTCTCAAAATTATATCTTCAAAATCATTTTCAAGATATGATAACACAATTTTTTTCTTAAAAACACCTGGTAAAATTTTAAAAAATAAATTATCTTTCAACAGTTTATATGAAAAACTAAAATTTTTATCAACGAAATACGGTCTTTTTAAGAATTTAAATTCTGTTGCTTCCTGAGGGATTTCTATATCTATATTAAAAAATTCTATGGTTTTTTGTTTAAGTTCTTTTAAAGGTGCCTCAAAATCTTCTTTTAATTCAAATAAAACAGAAACAACCCTTTTTTCAACTTCCTTTTCAATTTCTCTTTGTCTGCTTTCAAAAATATTAGAAATATCATTTATAACTTTATTAATATTTTCTTCGTCTATTATTCCTTTTTCAGCGCCACTTAAAAAATCATTGATAAAATTACTGTGAATTTCTTTATCCAACTCTGATAACTCATCTTCAAGATATTCTGTTATCTTATTCTTTCTAATTAAAATATTTCCATTTATCATATCTGCTTTTGATTCAACATCACTTAAGCAGTCATTAAAAAGCCCGATATTTTCTTCCAGTTTTTTTAATGGCATTTTCAAAGAATTTAAAATAAGTCCGATTTCATTTTTGGAAAGATTGAAAATTTCTTTTATTCTTTCTGTTGATACATCAATCAAGATTTCTGTTTTCTTTACTGCTATGTATGATTTTATTGCTTCTTTTAATTCTTTTATTCCTGCTTTTGTTTTTGATGAAACAGTAAATACATAATTCTTCGTTCCCCCGTTAAAGATTTTATCAAGTATATTAAAATAAAATTTTTTTACTTCTTCAAGGTCTGACTCTATAACTGTGTCTGCTTTGTTTATTACAAAAAAACTTGTTTTAATTTTTGGCAGCACTTTTTTAAAATAATTCATTTCAACTTCTGAGAAAGGCGAGTCAGGTGAAACCACAAAAACACCTATGTCGCTTTTTGGTATAACATCTTCTGCTGTTTTTGTATTATGTGCATATATGGAACCAACTCCGGGGGTGTCAACCAAAACAATATTATTTTCTAATAATTCTGATGGGTAAAAAAGTTTAATTTCATCAACACCTTTTTTATTTTCCGGATTTCCTTTTTCCGTTGCAAATTCAAATAAAACCTTTTTGATTTCATCAATATTTTTAAAAACTAAAACCCCGTCTTTTGTTTTTATTTGAATTTCAATTTGCTCTCCGTAATAAATAAATACAGGTATTGCTGTCAAAGGCAAGACAGAAATTGGTAAAATTTCTTCTGAAAGCAAAGCATTTATAACTGAACTTTTACCCCTTTTAAACTGCCCTATAACTGATACAACTATTTGTTCGCTTTGAAGTTTTATAATATTTTCTTGTATTTTTCTTTCTATTAAGTCAAATGTCCATCCACTTTTATTTAAAATTTTTTTTAACTGGGTTAAAACATCAATATAATTTGATATTTTATTTTCAGTTGAAGGCATAAATAACTCCACAATTAAGTTTGTGCAGGAGTTATCAGCACTAAAAAGGCGGTTTAATAGGAGAACTCCATCTCCTGTATTTTTATTTTACATAATAAAAATATTTTTTCAAGAGAAATTAAATAAAGACGGCAATGCCTCAATTATGGGAGGTGATAATAAAAATAGAAAATCCCTCTTAATCTTCCTTTAAAAAATGTCCATTACCCATATCTTTATCTATCTAATAAGAAGCAGGTATATCCTGATTTTTGAGGAAAATTACGGGTGGTTCGCAGTGTTGTCTAGTTTACTTACTCCCAATTTTAACGCCCTTCTTAATCCTATCCAAGGGGTGTTGCGTAAGCCTCGTCTACCTTTGACTGCAAACTCTTTGTCCGACTTTTCCTCAACCGTTTTTTACGAAAAAATCAGCGGTATACCTGCTTCTACATATCTGTAAGTGAGGCAATACTAAATGTATTGATTTTTTATTTCAATAATATAAATTCTTCGGGCTTGCTTCTTGATTCTTCTCCATCTGAATTGATTGCATAAATAATAATATGATAAATACCATTGGCAAGATTATTTAGATTTTTACTTTCTATATTTAATATAATTGTTCCGGGATTATATATTTTATCTGCAAAAATTATCTGTTTTATTAATCTGTATCCGGTTGTGAAAATCCTAATTTTTATATTATTACTTGCCTGCGTTATATAAAACTTTATTTTTAAATTTTCTGTTTTGGAGTTATAGGGATTGGGATATATAACAACATCACTGATTGCTGGCTTCTGATTGGTAGTTTGTGTAGATGTCATAACTGGTGTTTCTGTATATGTTGGCGTCAATGCCAATGTTGGCTGCTGACTGCTGGATGCTGTTTGGGTTAAAGTTGGCGTGCTCGTCCATATATAACTTGTTGTTGCTGTTCTGGTTGCAGTTGATGTGCCTGTGACTGTACGCGTTGAAGTAATTGTTGGTGTATTTGTCCTTGTCCAAGTTCCTGTCCAGACCGACGTAGATGTAGCAGAGGTGGTTGCTGTTTGGGTAAAACTTGGTGTTTCTGTTAGTGTGTTTGTTAAAGTTGATGTTTGCGTCGCTGTCCTTGTTGCACTTTCAACTTGTGTACTTGTAAATGTTATTGTTGCTGTTGGCTGTGTGCCTGTTGGCGTTTGTGTTGCACTATAATATGGTGTATTTGTCCTGCTATATGTCGGTGTCCCTGTCCGCGTCATTGTGAATGTACTTGTTATTACCTGCGTATTTGTCCTTGTCAATGTGGCAGTTACTGTTCTCGTTGCTGTTCCTGTCCATGTATTTGTTGCAGCTGGTGTATTTGTTCTCGTTGCTGTACTGCTGTATGTTGACGATGGTGTCCGTGTATAAGTTGGTGTTGGAGTTCTTGTATTTGTAACAGTTACTGTTCTTGAAACTGTTGGTGTTGATGTTCTTGTTGGTGTTGGTGTTATTGTTGAAGTTCTGCTTGCAGTAGGTGTTCTTGTTCTTGTCCGTGACGGAGTAAATGTTGCTGTACCACTCTGGCCACCGCAATTTGGAGTAGGAACAGCAGCAAGCCAGTTTCTAACCTGTGTTCCATGGCAGGAAGTTGGATTAAAATTCCAGTCAGAAATTAATCTCGGCGTCGCCTGAGTATGCCAGCACCATCCCATTGCACTATATCTGTAACTCCTTGGATTATTTCCGTTTATCCAGTTTATTAATTCTGATTCAAATGGCGTGCATCCACTATTATCCTGACCGCCATCTGTAGTTGGTCCAAATTCACCGATTATTACACAATATCCGGCAGTAACAGCCACAGTAACATTTGAATTCCATAAATTAATTTTATCCTGCATTGTTGAGCCACCTTTGTTATCATATATATGCGCTTCATATGCAATTCCATATCCACTTCCTGTGTCAGTTAATGCATTGCTTGCAATGCCTGTCATATCCCAGGCCCAACCAAGACCACCTGCAACTATGATATTATTTGCACCTGTTCCGCGAATAGTATTTACTATTGATTGATGACCCGGTGTTTGAAATGAACCTGCAGAACCACCATTTCTCCATACTGACCAGGAAACATCATGAGGCTCATTATATATATTATAAATAACAGCAGGATTATTTGCATATCTTGTTGCAACATCCTGCCAGAACTGTGTTGCATTGTTATCAAACATATTCTGCTGTCCTGTTGCTGTTCCCCATGAGCCGGTTCCTGACCAATGTAAATCAAGTTCAACATAAGCATTTAAATTTGATGCAGTTGAAACTATGTTATCCACAATACTTCTATAAGTTGTCTGGTTTGCTCCACGATAACCAAACCAGAAATCCTGATTTAAAGGTATTCTGACACAATTTGATTTCCAATTAGATATTGCATAAGAAACTGATTGTGACATATTGCCACCGCTTCCATTAGGTGGTCCCATTCCTGTTGAATCCCATTCCAATCCACAAATATTAACACCAACAAGCCGCCATTGACAGTTATCGCTTGCTCTGACTATATTAGTCCCAGAAACCCTTAATTGTGCCGGTGCAGAAATTAGTAAATTAGAAAATATTAATATCAAAATTATTATAAATATTGATTTTTTTATTAAACTTTTTAGCATCTTTATAAAGCCCTTTCGTTATTTATTATTTTTGACAGTTAGATTTCTAAAAAGTTTCGCTTAAAATTATATTTTATACGTTTAAAAATTGCTTATATATTATATCCTATAATATTTGAAAAGTCAAGCCGCGTAAATAAAATGTTTCTGGAATGGTATTTACTATAGGATGGTCAATTGACTGCTTGAGTTTTTCAATTATTTTTATTTTGCAACCTGCTATTTCCCTTGATTTTTCAATACAAAACATAATATCATTATAATCAATATTGTGTGAACAGGAAAACACAAAAATCATTCCCCCCTTATTTAATAATTGCAAACTAAAAAGAATTAATTTTATATATCCTTCTATCGCCCCCTTTTTTTCTTTTTTTGTTTTTGAAAATGCAGGCGGGTCAAGAATAATAACATCAAATTTTTCTTTTTGCTTAATAAAACTTTTTAACACATCAAAAACATCATCACAGATAAATTTATAATTCTTAAAATTATTAATTTTCATATTTTCTTCTGCAATACATAAGGCATCTTTAGAACTATCAACACCTGTTATTTCTTTTGCTCCATACTTTAATGCATAACAACCAAAAGCTCCTGTATAGCAAAAACAATCAAGAACTTTTTTCCCAGATACAAAATTTTTTAATTTTTCTCTATTTTCCCTCTGGTCAATATAAAATCCTGTCTTTGAACCAGATACAACATCTATTTTAAACAAAATTTCATTTTCTTTTATAAAAAATGGTTTTATTTGCTTTTCTTCCGGATAAATGACTCCCTGAAAATTTAAAAGTCCTTCTTTTTTTCTTACCGGTGATAAATTTTTTTCATAAATGATTTCCGGTTTTAAAATTTTAATCAGTAATTCAGTAATAATATTTTTCAGTTTTTCCATTCCAAGCGTATTTATCTGCATAACCAGAATATCTTTATATCTGTCAACTATTAATCCAGGTAAATTATCCGCTTCTGAAAAAATTATTCTTTTTGCCTCTGTATTTTTTATTCTTTCTCTTTTTTTAATTGCGTTTTTGATTTTTTTCTCAAAAAAGTTTTTTAAATCTTCCGGTGGATAATATTTTTCTTTTTCACTGCTTATCTCAAGCATCCTGACAGTTATTTCTGATTTCCTGTTTATATAACCGATACCTATTTTTTTATTTGTGCCGTCTCTTACTAAAACAATTTCTCCATTTTCAATATTATTAGGTATTGTTTTTATTTCCGACTTAAAAATCCAGGGGTGACCTTTTATTATTCTTTTTTCTTCAAATGGCTTTAAATAAATCTCAGGATATGACTTCATAAATAATTATTCAACAGTTACACTTTTTGCAAGATTTCTTGGTTTATCAACATCAATTCCTTTTTTGACACCAATATAATAAGCAAGTAATTGTAAAGGTATTATGGCAAGCAATGGATAAAAATCTTCATCTATGTCAGGTATATAAATTACATCATCTGCAATTTTTTCTATTTCTTTATTTGATTTATTAGTAACAGCAATTATTGTTCCATTTCTTGCTTTTATCTCTTCTATATTATTTATTACTTTTTCATAAAGATAATTTCTCGGCACAACAAAAACATTTGGAACCCTGTCATCAACCAAAGCAATTGGTCCGTGTTTCATCTCGCCTGCAGGATAACCTTCTGCATGTATGTAAGATATTTCTTTTAATTTTAATGCGCCTTCTAATGCAATCGGATAATTTATATTTCTACCATAATATAAAAAATCTTTTTGTAAATAATATTTTTGGGCAATCTTTTCAACTGGTTTCAAATTATTTAAGATATTTTTAATAAATGATGGTATTTTTCTTAATTTTTCCAATGCATTTATTATATCCTTTTTATCCATTTTTTGTTTTATTTTTGCAATACTAAAAGCAAGTAAGTACAAAACAGCAAGCTGACTTATAAATGTCTTTGTTGCTGCAACACCTATTTCAGGACCGGCATGTGTATAAATAACACCATCAAGCATTCTGCTTAAAGTAGAGCCAACAACATTTACAATTGCAATAGAATAATATGCATCCTTTTTTATATTTTTAAAAGCTTCTATTGTATCTATTGTTTCCCCTGATTGTGATATTATGATAACAAGTGTTTTTTTATCAAGTACAGGATTTGCATATCTTATTTCAGAACCAATATCAACCTGCGTATTAATACCGGTATACTTTTCTAATAAATATTTACCAACATAAGCAGCATGATAAGAGGTTCCGCAAGCAATTATTCTTATATTTTCTATGTTTTTTAATTTGTTTGAGTCGATATTTTCAAATCTGATATTTCCGGTTTTATTATCAAATTTACCTATTATTGTATCTTCAAAAGATTGTGGTTCTTCCATTATTTCTTTTAACATAAAATGCGGGTATCCTGATTTTTCTGCCTGTTTATCTGTCCATTTTATTTTTCTTATCTGCCTTTCTACAATTTTATTATTATTTAATATCTTAATTCCTTTTTTTGTTATTATTGCAACATCACCATCTTCCAAAAAAATTACTTTATTTGTATATTTTAAAAAAGAAGGGACATCAGAAGATACATAAAACTCATCTTTGCCTATCCCAATGACAAGTGGAGAACCCTGTCTTGCAGCTATTATCTTATCCGGTTCATCAGATGAAATTATTACAAGAGAATACATCCCTTTTATTTTTGATAATGACTTTGATACTGCTTTTTCTAATCCATCTTTAATAAAATCTTCTATGAGATGTGCAAAGACCTCTGTATCTGTTTCTGATGAAAATTTATGGTTCTTTTTTAATTTTTCTTTTATTTCAAAATAATTTTCTATTATTCCGTTGTGAACTATGGATATTCTACCTGTGCAATCAATATGTGGATGTGCATTTTCATCACTTGGCTTTCCATGAGTTGCCCAGCGGGTATGTCCTATGCCTGTTGTGCCTGTTATTTTTCTGCCTTTAACTTTTTCTATTAAATTTTCTATTTTGCCTTTTGTTCTATACCTTATTATATTTTTATTTTCAATGATGGAAACACCCGCAGAATCATAACCGCGGTATTCAAGACGCTTTAGGCCATATAAAACACGCTCTAATGCATTTTCATTGCCAATGTATCCAATTATTCCACACACTTTTATAATCTCCTTTATTTTATTTCAGAATTATACAAAATATTACTTAATTGTGCAAATTTTAAAATTGAAATATGCTCTGCTCTTGATTTATTATTTATCTGTGCCTGATTTAAAAAAATATCCGCATCCTGAGAAGACAAATCAAATGTATTCTTAAAATTATTTATAAACATTTTTCTCCTATGAGCAAATGCACAATTAATTATTTTAAAAAACAAACTCTCATCATATACTTTTATTTTTTCCTTTTTATTGAAATCAAATTCTATAAAGCTGGAATCAACATCAGGCACAGGAAAAAATGATTTTCTGTCAATTTTTAAAAGTATTTTTACATCTGCATAAAACTGACAGAAAACACTCAAAGAGCCATAAATTTTGCTACCTTCTTTGGCTACAATTCTCTCTGCAACTTCTTTTTGAACTGTTAAATATGCTTTTTCTATATATTCTCTGTTTTGTATAATCTTTTCTATTATTGGCCCTGTTATATAATAAGGAATATTGCCTGCCACTTTTACCTTTTGTTTTAAATCTTTTATCTTTTCTTTTAAATCAAATTTCAGAAAATCACAGTTGATTATTTCAAAGTTATTTATTCCTTTGAATTTTTCATTTAACTTACTAATTGCTTCTTTATCAATTTCTACAGCAATAACCTTTTTTGCTTTTTTTATCAAATATTGTGTCAGCGCACCGGTTCCCGGTCCTATTTCTATTATTATATCTTCTCTGTTAGAACAAATTATATCACCCATCTGATTTAATTTTGCAGTATTATGAAGAAAATTCTGTCCCAGATATTTTTTGTATTTAAATTTACCCATTTTTTCTGTTTTGCGCAATATGACAGGCAACTTTTAGGGCAGATAATATTGAATTACAGGATGCTTTTCCTGTTCCTGCAATATCATACGCGGTTCCATGGTCTGGAGATGTACGCACAAATGGCAAACCCAATGTAACATTTACACCAGTATCAAAAGATAAAAGTTTCAAAGGTATCAAACCCTGATCATGATACATGCATATAACTGCATCATGACTTTGTTTATAAACGACTTTATGAAAAATTGTATCAGGCGGATAAGGACCTGTAACATTTATTTTTTTCCTTTTTGCCTTTTCAATAGCAGGTTTTATAATTTTTATCTCTTCATCTCCAAAAGCACCTTCTTCTCCTGAATGGGGATTTAGTCCCAAAACTGCAATTCTTGGTTCTTTTATTTTAAAATCTTTTTTCAAGGAATTATGTGTAATCTCTATTTTATCAAATATCTTTTTTATGCTTAAGTTTTTAGAAACTTCTTTTAAAGAAATATGCATTGTAACAAGTGCAACTTTTAATTTTTCACCCATTAACATCATTGCATATTTTTTTGTATTTGAAAATTTTGCAAGTATTTCGGTATGTCCGGGATATTTTAATTTAGCAAGATGCAACGAATGTTTATTGATAGGCGCTGTAACTATTGCATCTGTTTTTTTAGTGAGAGCCATATTGATTGCTTTTGTCAAATACTTATAAGAAGCAAGACCTGCCTCTGCCCCTGACTCTCCTATTACAATTTTATTAAAATTAACTTGCTTCAAATCATACAGATTTATTATATTTTTTTTATTTGTTATTTTTAAATCATCGTTGATAATTTTAATTCCGAGTTTTTTTGATATTTTTCTCTGGGCTGATAACATTGGCATTAAATCGCCTATTACAAACACATCACAATAATTATATAAATTTTCCTTTAAAAACATTTTGGCAATTATTTCCGGGCCTATCCCCGCGGGGTCCCCCATTGTTATTGCAACTTTTATTCTTTTTTTCATTTCTTTGTTACCTTTCTATCAAAATACTTTTTAATTCTTCCAATAGATTTTCATTTAAAATTTTTTTCTGTTCACCCGTTTTCATATTTTTCAAAGAAACAAAATTGTTTTTTTCCTCATCTTCCCCTAAAATCAAAACAAAACCTGCTTTTTTGCCGTCTGCTTCCCGCATCTGTGATTTAAAACTTTTACCTTCAAAATCCATTACTGCACAATAGCCATTCTCTCTTAAAAATGAAAGCAACTGTATTCCTTTTTTCATTCTTTTTTCATCGGCAACAATAAAAATATCTATCCCTGCTTCTTGTTGTAAATCAGTTGATAAGACATCAACAACCCTGTCAATGCCCATTGCGAATCCGGTTGCAGGAATATTTTTACCACCCAATTCATAAACAAGATTATCATATCTGCCACCTGCAAGAAGTGTGTTTTGCTGTGGCCCTAATTTATCTGTTACAAATTCAAAAACAACACCCGTATAATAATCAAGCCCGCGAACAAGATGAAAATCCTCTTCAAAACGGACTTTTAAATTATTTAATAATTCTTTAATTAAAGAAAAATTATCAGAACATTTTTTACATAAAAAATCTTTTATCATTGGTGCGTTATCAATTACTTCTTTACATTTTTCTTCTTTGCAATCAAGAACACGGATTGCAGCATTTCTTTCTATTTTTGAATTACAATTTTCACATAATTTATTACTGTTTTCTTTAAAATATTTGTGAAGTTTATCTATATAAGTGCCCCGGCACTCTGAACAATTTAAAATATTTATCTTTAAAACAAAAGAAGTTACACCAATTGCTTTTAATATATCATAAGCAAGTTTTATTAATTCTGCATCTTTATAAACAGAGCCACTCCCAAATGATTCAACACCGATTTGATAAAATTCCCTGTTTCTGCCTTTTTGTGGCTTTTCATAACGAAACATCGGACCTATATAGCATAAATCAATTTTTTCAGGTAAAGAATTTTCTATGTAAGCCCTCACAACAGATGCAGTGCCTTCCGGTCTTAAAACTATATCCCGTCCTTTTTTATCCTTAAACTCATACATTTCTTTTATGACTATATCGGTTCCTTCCCCAATACTCCTGATAAAAAGATTTTTATCCTCTATTGTTGGTGTTATAATTAATTTTATTCCATATTTTTTAAAAATTTCAAAGGCACCTATAATAACTTTTTGCCATAAAAAACTTTTATCTGGTAACACATCCTGAGTTCCGCGCAACCTTTGAAATTTCATTTATTTTAATCTCCTGTTATTTTCTTTAAAAATTTAATTCCATCTGACTCTATTTTAAATATGAAATATTCTCTGATTGAATCTCCGTATTTATCAAAAGAAAAATTACCAATTGCTCCATTATAATTTCTCACAGTTGATAAAACCTGCTTAAAATTTTCACGTGAATTTACACCTCTTTCCACTATTGCGCATATAATTGACATTAAATCATAAGAATTTGCAGATATAACATCAGGTAATTTTCCATATGTATCCTTATATTTTTGAACAAACTGCTGCGTTGCCGGTTCTTCATTTTCTATATAAAATTCAGATGGGAAATAAGAATTTTTCATATTATCCAGAAATTGTGACAGATAACCCGAACTCAATGAAGATGAACCAAAAACAGGCAAATCAAAGTCATAAAATTTTAATTGATCTTTTATAAGTAACATTTTCCTGTCAATTGCTGCAATATACAGCGCATCAATTGAAAATAGATTAAACTTTGGTTCCTTTACTTTTGAATATGTAAGATGAATTTCATCTATGACTTTTTCATCCACAACTGAAATAGCATAAATATAAATATCATAATTAAAAAAATCATCTTCTTTAAAATTATACGTTATCTTTGTATTACCTTTGGAATCGATATATTCTTCCGGAATAAAATTTGCATAAATTGTATCTGACTTTGCTTCAATAATTTTAGCAAATATCAAAACATCGGATTGTAAAGAAGATGCTACATTTAATGCAGTTTCTCTACTTAAATACTCCGGTTCAATGCCATAGTCATTTAACTTTGCATCTGCATCTGATTGTTTTATTACTTTTATTCTTTCATCTTTTGCAATTGCGTAACTCAATCTATTTGTCATTTCATTATCAATTTCATATTTTTTAATGTTTTCTCCTTTGGGAGAAAAATGCAATAAAGAAACTACAATTCTCGGTCCTTCGTATTTTTTCCCTTTTTCAGGCAATTGTAAATCTTTTTCTCCATAATAAAGTTTAAAATAATTAATTATATTTTGTTGAATCCTTTTTCCGGCATCATTCATCATATCAATTAATTTTAAATTCTCTTTTGCCCTTCTATCTTTTAATATCAGTGTATCAATACCGCCAAGACGTACAATTTCTTCTCTAAAATCATTTTTATCAGGATTAAATTCAACTTGCTTTTTAATATTTAAACCCAAAACAGCTGCTTTTTTAACAAATGCGTCATTTAAACTTTTGCCATAATTGTCATTTGAATAAAGCGTACAGATATTTTTATAACTTGTAAATTGACTTATATATTTTGCTATTGCATTTGCCTGTCCCTGCGCAGAGCCGCTGTTTCTGAAAAAATATCCATTTTCTTTTACTAAATCCGGTTGTGCTGCTGTTGGAGAAAACATAACAATATTGTATCTTTCCATTATAGGCAATAATTGTTTTACTGTTTTACTGAATATAGGTCCAATAAAAGCAATAACATTTTCTTCTTCTATAACTTTATATATTTTTTGTTCAAGATTTTTGGATTCTTCATCTATGTAAATAAAACTTATTGCTTCATTTGCTTTTTTACCGTTATTATATTCAGAGAGTGCAAGTTCTATTCCATTCTTTACCTGATTTCCTATATCTATTGCTTTACCTGACAAAGGCAGTATTACGCCAATCTTATTTGCAGCAACCGGTCTGTATTTTACTGCTTCCTTAAATTTATTTAATATCTCTTCATAAAAATCACTGTCTCTGTGTTCTAAAATAAAAATATTTGAATATTTATAAAACTTGTCGTAGTCATTTTCCTGATAAAATTTTTTACATAAAAAATATAAAATATATTCATCTATGACTTTATGAAAGTGTTTATCCAATATTATGTTTAAAGTATCCTCTGATTGCGTTTTAATAAGTTCTTCCAGTTTTGACATAACATTTTGTTTAAACTGTGCAAATTGATGCCTTTTTTCTATTAAAAATTTAAATTTAGAAAAACTGTTTTCAATTTCATTTTTATCAGAATAAACATCCACACTTCTTATAACAGATAAAAAGCCCCACTGGTTATCAGGATAATAATTTTCATCGTAAGAAAAGTATTTCAGTGCCTGTTCATAATCTTTTTTATTATAATAATACTGACCTATCCAGAATTTTGCTTTTGCTCTTTCTTCTGCTGTTGTTCCTGTTTTTGAAAGTTCTTTAAAATATGATAGTTCATCTTCAGACACACTTATTGTTTTATCTAAAATAGCTGTATCTGCAGTTCTCACAGTTGGTCTTGGAGCACAAGAAAAAAGAAAGCATGTTATTAAAACAAAAAATAAAATATTTATTTTTTTATAGAACATCAACACCCTCTATTTTTTATATACATCTTCATTTATCAAAACTTTATATTTTGATTTTAATTCATTTAACACAGAATCAAATTTATTTTTTAATTTTTTGTTTTGAACCATATTTATTATTTTATCCTTTGATTCTTCAAATGATATCTGACGTTTATCCAATACTTTGATTATATGATAACCATATATTGTCTTGATTGGCTCTGACAGCTGATCCTTTCCAAGGGCAAAAGCAGCATCTTCAAATTCTTTGACCATCATACCTTTTGTAAAATACCCCAGATTTCCACCTGATGATTTTGTTACCTCATCTTCTGAGTATTTTTTTGCAAGGTCATCAAAACTTTCTCCACCAATAATTTTTTTATAAATACTTTTTGCGAGGTCTTTGTTTTTTATAAGAATATGCTGTGCTTTTACTTCAACAAAATCACTTTTATTTTTGTTGTAATAATCTCTTGCATCTGATGCTGTAACTTTTGATTTTGCCTCTATGTTGTCTTTGTAAAAATCATGTGAAACAATATCATCAAAATCCCACTCATATTTCATTTTAACATCTGTCTTTTCTGCATATCCTTTTTCTCTTGCTTCCAATGCCATCAGTTTTCTGTTAATTAAATATTCTAAAAATTCCTGTTCTTGTTCTGCGTCTAATTTCACATCATATTTTTCCTGCATATATTCTTTTATAATTCTGTATTTTTCCTTTGTTAATGTATATTTTCCTATAACTGCAATTACATCTTTTTCCATTTTTGCAGTAGAAAATTTTGGTGTTTCTTTATCCTGTTCTGCAATTTCCTGTTGTTGTTCTTTAACTTCTGTTTGTTTTTCATCTGGAAGTTGTGTTGTCTCTTCTTTTATTAATGTAGTTGTTGTTTCACAACCAATAATAAAAACAATAGTTAAAAACAAACTGAATACTTTAAAAACTATTTTCATAATTTCACCTCTGTTTTAAATAATACTGTAATGGATTTTGTCTTGTTTTGCATTCCTCGCCTATTAGAATTTTGGCTATTTTTTTCTGTCGCCTTAAATCCCTTAATCTCGTGATTATTTTGTCTCTTAAATCATAAGGCGACATAGGATTTATGTATATCTTTGTTCCACCTTCAAAACCTGCTGGTATATTTATTCTTAATTTTATTAATATATGCCATGGCATTATATCTATTGAATCTTCTGGCGTATAATACCATTCTTCATTTGTTGCAATTTGAGAAGTCAATGCTGCATGTATACTATGTATCATATCAGAAAATCCTTTTAGTTCACTATCCGAAAGGTCATAAGGATATATTTTTTCTGATTTTGAAAATATGCTAATTGTCGGAAATCTGTGTCCGATATCTGCAAAAGCAATTGCATAATCATTTTCTGCAATAACCAAATTAAAATAACGTGCAAGATTAGGTCCCATTTCATTATAAATATTCGGGTTTTTTCTAAGCAAAGTCATTTCTCTTTCTATTGACACACCCCATTCATCAATTGCAACAAGTTGTTTATGAAGGTGGTCAAAAGAAGCACCTGCCGGCTTTAACCAGTTCTGGAAAACTGATATATAACGAACATATTTATTATTTCTATAAATACTTAACATACCTTTTATTGTAAATTTAATATATTGATAATGTTCATCAGGTGTCATCTCGCCAGAGGAATAAAGCTGAGTATCATAAACTGCATCCTTAACATAATGCCTGTGTGCAACTATTAGCTCATGGCCTCCGGCAAAAAAAGCATCTGCCATTTCAATCTTTTTTTCTTCATTGACAGTTTGGGGGTCAACACCTAAAAGTTTTAATTTCATATCTATAATATGAAAAACATGTTCCCTGCCTTTTTTATCTGCAAGATATTCCATCTTTAATTTTATAATTTTATCTGGAATTTTATAGTCAAAATTCTTTTTCCAGTATTCCATTGTAACTATTTCAAATAAATTCGGAATTCTTCTGAATACAGGTTGTGTTGCATTTAACGTGCCTGGAAACTGATTATAAAGCGATATGTATTTTTTTCCGATTTTTATAAGTCGTTCTTTTTCAGGTGGAGTATTTAAATACATTGCTTCACAAAAATTGCAATAATCTTCTTTTTTCTTTTTTTCTATCTTTTTAGCATTAGCTGGAACATCGTTTGTTATTGGCTTACTTGCTCTGCCAGGGACCGTCCATACCTCTGTTCCTGTAAACGGATTTATTTGTTTTAATGTTCCATCTGCCATTTTTAAAAAATACTGATTATAATTTGACATATAAAACCTCTTTTTTATTTAAGGATTGTTTTAAATTATATACGATTTATTTATTAATTACAATGTTTTTTATTTATTGTTATTTTAATATAACCAAATAGTCCTTTGTTTGATATTATATATTCTTATAATAAAAAATATAATTCTTTTGAGCAAAAGCACCAGCTAAAAATCATAAATTATAATATCTATTTTAAATTCTTCTAATTGTTGTATATATTTGTTAATTTCGCCTTCATTATATCTTTTAACTGCAGTTAATGCTCCATAAATATTACTAAGATAAAAAGTTGTAGAAGGTATACCATATAAAAATTTTCCCGCTGTATCATCTCTTAAAAAAGCATTATATGTATTATATATAAAAATTGAATTTATAAGTAATGCTGTCAATCCTTCCAAAATTCTTCCACAATAGATATGACCTGCCCCTGGTATTAAAGTAGCTAATATTCCTGCTACAAAATAATTTTTTTGGTCAATTAAATTTACTTTATCAAGTTTTTCATTTATCATTTCTATTGATTTTTTTATTTCAGAATCTTTTATTTTATTAAAATATTCTTTTGCATCTTTCCAGTTTTCTCCGTAAATTTTTGCCCAAGCCTTTAAATAATATGCGTTATCCAATAATTTTGATTCTGGATAACTTTTTATAAAATCATCGACTAATAACAATGAATATTTATAATCCCTTTTCTTTAAAAAAATATATGCTTTTTGAAGTAATGAAATTTCTTTCATTTTGTCTGGATATTTCATTTCAATATCTTCGAAATTCTGAATAGCCTGTTCAAATTTTTCCGCGAGTAAATAACTAAGCGCAATTTTATATTCTGCTTTTTTTATTAGTTTACTACCTTTATTCATATATATAAATCTTTTGTATTCCCCTATAGCCCTATAATAATCTCCTTCATTAAACAAATCTTCCGCAAAACCAAAAATACCATCTAATGCAAAAACATTAAATGCCAAAAAAACAACACTCCAAAAAACAACAATTTTATAAAAAATTTTCATATTTACCACCTTAAAAATTTAATAAATTAAAAAAATTATCAAATAAACTCTCATTCTCTATTGGATCATAAAGCAGGGATTTTTCTATGTCTATATCATAATAATCTGTAAAACTGAACTGATTGCATCTATTTATTCTGTCCAAACCCATCAAAACACCTTTTATTGATCCGAATTTTTTTATCGCATAAAAAGTAAATCTCGAACAGGATGGATAAAAATTACATTCTGTGGTATGTTTCCCAGAAAATAATAAGTGATATATCCTTATTAAAGATAAAAAATGAATTTTAACAACAGAAGTTTCATCAGAAAGCATTTCATTTAACGTAACATCCCCGTATGATGCTTTGTTTTGTAAATCCCATTCACAGTCCCAATAAGAAAAACAAAAGTTTGTTAAAAAAAATATATAAATAAACGGCAAAATAACTTTTCTCATTATAATTTTACCTTTTTAACTTCTGCATCTCTTGGTATTTCAAATTTGTTAATAATTTTTGGTAATTTTATATTTCTTTTAACATTTGACATTTTTATTTTTTCTCTTAAAGGTGTCCCGCCTATTGCAGAATATGTTTCAACATATAATGGAATTTGTTTTTCTTTTATATTTATAAATTCTTCACAGTTAACGCTAAGCAAGATGTTATCCTTTTTATCTTTATATTCTATCTTTGAAATATTTCCATCTTTATTTTTATAAAGATTAACTTCCTTTATTACAGAAAAAGCAATGTTATTAGGTGCCCATTTTTCATAAATATATTTCTGATTTTTTTTAGTATCAATAAGTTTAAAACCTAATTTTTTTAAATCCAGTTTTTTTACTGTAACATCCATTGAATTAATATCAACACTTTTATTTTTTTCATTAATTATAAATGCTTTATTTTCTTCCGGATAAAACACAATCATTTCCTGTTCTTTGTTATATGTAATAATTTGATTAACAGGGAAAGTTATATTGAAATAAAATGCTTTTTCATCATTTGCATTTTCCGGAATTTTAATATAAAAATATCCAGTAGCAATTTCTGTTTTTGTACCATCGTATAATTCTTTATAAAAATCAAAACTTATATTTTCTGAATAAATTATATTGTAGAATAATAAAAAAATAAAAAAAATCTGGGGACATTTTAAATATCCCCAGATTTTTATAAATTTCATTTTATGTATTTAATAATAAATAGATGTGGCTGCTGCTGTAACAACACTCATCGCCCAAATATAATAAACAATAACCAGTACTCCAGATATTGCGCAACCAATGATACTATTAATTCCTTGTACTGATTTTGCCTTATCCTGATAACACGAAGTATATTGCATCACATAATTTGAAGACTTACCCATAATACGTGATGCCGGTGGGGATGGTGCAACCATATAACCAATCAATACACCTACAGGGCCTAAAAGAAAACCAATACCTATCCACAGTATTGCACTAACATCTCTTTCTGCATCTGCCTGTGCTTCATTACATTGCGCGAATGTATTAAGTGGCAAAGCAGTAAAAAGTAAAGAAAAAACCAAAAACACCACAATAAACTTTTTCATATTTACCTCCTTTCTTTAATTTTGTGTAAGTATATCATTTTTTATTTATATGTCAAGATTTTTTTATTTTGATTTTATTGCAATTAATCTTGCAAAATAAAAATAATAATGTAAAATAAAAAATTATGAGATTATTAATCATATCAAACAGATTACCTTTTACAGCCTGTTATGAAGAAAATGATATCAAACTAATAAAAAGCTCTGGCGGATTGGTTTCCGGTTTAAGTGCGTATCTTGACTCATTAAAAGATTCCAGATTTTCTGATTTCAGCCATATCTGGATTGGATGGCCGGGCTTCACAATAAATGAAAAAGATAAAGAAAAATTTGAAAAACAAATTTATGATGAGTTTAATTCAATCCCTGTTTTTATTTCAGAAGAAGAAATGGAAAATTTTTATCAGGGCTTTTGCAATAAAACAATCTGGCCACTTTTCCATTATTTCCCATCCTATGCTTCTTTTAAAGATGAATACTGGGATAGTTATAAAAAAGTTAATATGTATTTTGCAGAAAAAATTTTAAAAATTATAAAACAGGATGATATTATATGGATTCATGATTATCACCTTATGTTACTACCTGCTTTATTAAAAGAACAATGCCCTGATATTTCTATTGGATATTTTCATCATATTCCTTTTCCATCTTTTGAAATTTTTCGGTTACTTCCAAAACAATGGCGTGATGAAATATTAAAAGGCATATTAGGTGCTGATTTAATCGGGTTTCACATACATGAATATAATCAATATTTTCTGAGAAATTTACTTCGTATACTTGGATTAGAACATTATCTTGGAAAAATAATTTATAATGATAGAATTATAAAATCTGATACATTTCCAATGGGTATTGATTTTGATAAATTTAATAATTCTGTTAATTTGCCAGATACACAGAATGAAATCACAGAATACAGAAAAATATTAAAAGATAAAAAGGTAATTTTATCAATTGACCGTCTGGATTATACAAAAGGAATATTAAATAGATTGCAGGGATTTAATCTTTTTCTTGAAAAATATCTTGAATTTCACAAAAAAATAATTTTTATTTTAGTCATTGTTCCTTCCAGAATTGGAGTTGACGATTATCAAAATATGAAAAGCAAAATAGGCGAAATGGTCAGTAACATAAATGGCAAATTCGGCAGCATTGACTGGGCACCAATAATTTACCAGTATAAACACATTCCTTTTTCAACCTTAACCGCATTATATAATCTTGCAGATATTGCGTTAATTACCCCACTTAGAGATGGAATGAATCTTGTTGCAAAGGAATATATTACAACAAAAGTAAATAAAGACGGTGTTTTAATTTTAAGTGAAATGGCCGGCGCTGCAAAAGAACTCGGAGAAGCAATAATAATTAATCCAAATGATATTTCAGAAATTTCTGAATCACTATATATTGCTCTTAAAATGTCAGAAGATGAAAAAAAAGAAAAAAATAAAATAATGCAGGAAAGATTAAAAGCGTATAATGTAAATTTCTGGGCAAATGACTTCATAAACAGATTGTTTTTAATAAAAAAAGAACAATCAATAATCAAAGCAAGAATATTAAGCACGGATATGAAAAACACAATAATAAACACCTTCTTTAATTCCAGAAAAAAAATCATTTTTCTTGATTATGATGGAACTTTAATCGGCTTTAAGGAGCAGCCATCTCTGGCAAAACCTGATAATGAATTACTGGATATACTGGATAAATTATCAAAAAATTCCGAGTTAGTTATATTAAGCGGGAGAGATAAAATAACTCTTTCTAAATGGTTTGAAAACTTACAATTAAATCTGGTTGCAGAACACGGCGTCTGGATAAAAGAAAAAAATAATGACTGGCATCTTTTAAATCCAATAAAATCTGATTGGAAAAAAGAAATATATGAAATTTTTAAATTATATAAAAACAGACTACCCGGTTCTTTTATAGAAGAAAAAGATTATTCTCTTGTTTTTCATTATCGTAAATCAGACCCTGAAATGGCAAGTATTCGTATAAATGAATTAAAAGAAGATTTAATATATTTTACTGCAAATATTGATGCTCAGGTTATGGATGGCAAAAAAGCACTGGAAGTAAGATGTGCGGGAATTAACAAAGGCACTGCCGGATTGTATTTTTTATCAAAAGATAATTTTGATTTTATCCTGGCACTTGGAGATGATATAACTGATGAAGACCTGTTTAAAAACCTGCCTAAAAACGCCTGGTCTATAAAAATAGGAATACAACCATCTGCTGCAAGATTTAATTTATTTAATTTTTATAATGTTAGAAATTTATTAAAAGAATTTATTAAAAATAATAAGTAAAGGTATAATTATGGAGCCATTTGTATTTAAAACAAGATTACATTTAACAATGATTCTCGGGAAAAAAGCAAAAAATATTATTGAACTATTAGAAGGCATAAAAACTGTGCCCGGTTCCTGTATATATTATCACACCCATAAATTTTTACAGCAGCACCATTATCTTTCACCAGAACCACCTAATGATTTTGCATTCTGGATTTCAAATATATTGCAGGAAAAAACCCTTGGCGAACAAATGGCTGCTGTTGATATAATGCAATTTAAAACAATCAAAGAATTAAGGGATAAATTTATTGAAATAATTGAAAATTATTTATCAAATAAAAAAAATTTTAATGATGTTATGCCAGGAAGTGAATTTCAATTTTTAAAATCACAGAGTTTTGTTATAAATACAAATTACATTGCAAATAACATACAGGAATTTTATGAAATTCTAAAAAAAATAAGTATTGACTCTTTTTATTTTCACATATTTGAAGCACGGCTAAGATTGGAAAAAACAACAAATGATTTTTCTTTATGGCTTGAATCAATAGGAGAATTACAAATTGCAAAAAAAATAGCACAACTTGACCCGTATACACAGACATTGCAGGATTTAAGAAATAAAATTTGCAAATTACTGGAGAAGAAAATAAATGTCAGTTGATATAAAAAATTACGAACAAATTATAGGCAAAAATGTAATAGACGATTTATTTATTATTGCTGAAAAATTAAAAGGAAAATCTATTCAAAATATAAATTCAACAGCCGTAGGTGGTGGTGTTGCAGAAATTTTAAGCAGAATGATACCACTTTTACAAAATTTGGGCGTTAATGCTTCCTGGGATGTAATAAAAGGCGGAGATAAATTTTTTAACATAACAAAAAAAATACATAATGGTTTGCATGGAGTTGATGTTTCATTTACTGATGATGAAATAGAAATTTTTCTTGAGGTAAACAGACAAAATGCAAAAGAGCTCAATCTCTATGGAGATATTTTATTCATTCACGACCCGCAGCCAATTGCACTGATTGAAAAAAAACAGGAAACAGAAAAAAAATGGTTGTGGCGCTGCCATATTGACTTTTCTAATCCTCAGGAAAAAATCTGGCTGTTTTTAAAAAATTTTATAGAACAATATGACGCATCTGTTTTTTCAGCTCCTTCTTTTGCAAAAGAACTAAATATAAAACAAATACTTATTTCTCCTTCCATTGACCCTTTGAGTGATAAGAATAAGGATTTAAATAAAAATGAAATTAAATCTGTTTTTGAAAAATTTAAAATTGATATGGAAAAACCAATAATAACTCAGATATCAAGGTTTGATTATCTAAAAGACCCGGTTGGAGTAATTAAAGCATATAAACTCGTAAAAAAGTATATTGATTGTCAACTGGTTCTTGCTGGTGGTGGAGCAACAGATGACCCGGAAGGTGAAAAGGTCTTAAAAGAAGTAAAAGAAGCTGCGGCAGATGACCCTGATATTTTTATTTTGCTTTTGCCACCCGGAAGTGACTTTGAAATAAATGCACTGCAACGCGGCTCAACAGTTATTTTACAAAAATCATTAAAAGAAGGTTTTGGTTTAACTGTTGCAGAAGCACTGTGGAAAGCAAAACCGGTAATCGCAGGTGCTGTAGGCGGAATACCACTTCAAATTGCGCATAAATATTCTGGAATATTAACACATACAATAGAAGGAACTGCATACTGGATAAAACAATTATTGCAGTCACCTGATTATGCAAAAAAACTTGGTGAAAACGGCAGAGAACATATTAAAAATAATTTTTTAATAACAAGACATATAAAAGAATACATACTTGCATTTTTATCTTTGTATTATAATGATGATGTTGTGAATTTATAAAATCTAATATATTTACGGTTTAAAAATAATAGATTTACTATTTTCTTTTTATAACAATTAAAACAATTATTACACATAGCAAAAAAACAAGGAGTGATAAAACCATTATAATCTTCATCTGCTTTTGCTGATTGTTTTCAATATCAATTATTTTACTTATTATTGCATCAATTATTTCGCTTTCTATCTTTGGATTGTCTGCCATTTCTTTTAATTTTTTTGTGTCATTTTCAATTTGTTTTGTTGTCTTTAATATATAAACCCCTTTTTGTGTTGTTGGAAGTATATCTTTTTCTGTTTCTGTTTTTGCTTCTTCTTCTCCTTCTACTATTACCTTTATTTTTTTCTCTTCACTTGAATTAATGATAAATGAAAAGAACAAAGATAAAAAAATTATAAAAACAATTTTTTTCATCACCCACTCCTTTGGTTATAATTTTTAACTGGAAATCATATTGTTTCTTTTCAATCAGGAATAAGCAATATTGTTATTATATCTACCAAATTTGAATTTTCAAATTTTAAAAACAAATCGTAAATTGCAAATTATATCATTGTCCGATTTTTCATTTAGACGGGGATGGAACCCCGTCTCTACAACTACATTTTTTTGTCACTACTGTCCCTTAATAAATCAAGGATAAATTCCATCCGTAATACAGTTTTTGTTTTTTAAATCGTAAAATGTCAATCGTAAATCGTAATTTTTTTATTTTACACTCTACTTTTCACATCTTACATCATACATCTTAAATCTTACATTTCACATTGCACATTTTCCAACCAGCAACCAGCAACCGGCAATGTAGTTATTGTTTTTGTGCTTTTAAAAAGTAATATTCTTTATTTTCATATTTTTTTACAACAAATCCTTGTTTCATTAGCATTTTAAACATTTCTTTTTTATCTGGCAAGATGTTTTTTTTCATATTAAATTTTTCTTTGTTATGTAATTCATTTATTTTTCTTGATGGCATATCATGGCAGATAATTAATATCCCTTTTTCTTTTAACAATCTATTAAACTCTTTTATAAATTTTTCTTTGGGATAAAAGTGCGGAAATGAATTAAAAACAACAACCATATCAAGTATTTGGCTTTGTAAAGGAATTTTTGATGCGCAACAATTGAAAAATTTTATATTTTTATACTTTTTAAGATTGTTTTTCGCATAATTCATCATTTTATCTGCAATATCAACGAGATAAACTTTTCCTTGACTTCCTGTTTTATTTAAAATAAATGGTGTGAATTCACCCCTGCCACAACCAGGCTCTAATACACACATACCTTTTTTTAAACCAAAAATTTTTACTATTTTTTCAACACGCCTTTTTTCCTTTATATCATTAACCCACAGGTTCTTATATGATTGCGCTAATTTATTAAATATCTTTTTATTTTCATTCACCATATTTTTTCCTTTTTGGAGAAAATAATGCAGATATAAAAAATAAAATTGAAATAAATATAACAACAGTGGCACTAACCGGGAAATTAAATGCAAATGATATTAAAACACCACCTAACCCGCCTGATAAGCCTGCAACAGAAGAAATGATAAAAAATTTTTTTAAATCAAATGTCCACTGATATGCAATTGCAGGTGGAGTTATTATAAGTGCAAATAACATAAGCCCACCAATTGTGTCAAGATTTAACGTAACTATTACACCTATTAAAAATAAAATAAAATACAAGATAAAATTTACATTTATACCAAGTGTTATTGCTATTTCTCTGTTAAAAAGAAAAACAGAAAAATTTTTAAAATATACTACAATTAAAAGAATAGCAAAAATTAAAATTATGGCCTGTATTACAACGTCGCTCCAGTCAGACAAAAGAATATTTCCCCATAAAAAATTTGTAACCAATTGACTTTTACCTTCTAATAATCCAACGCCAAAAAAAGCAACTCCCATAACAAAAGAAAAAATTATGCTCAAAGAAATATTTGGATTTGTTTTTGCTTTATCTGTGATAGGGCCTATGAAAAGAGCCGTTAAAAAAGAAGATAAAAAGGCAAGCAATTTAGAAGGCAGATTAAAAATTATTGCCCAGATGCCACCTGCCATTGCAGAATGCGCAATTGCAACTCCTATAAATGGAATGTTAAGCAAAAATACAAAAACTCCTATTAAACCACAGCTTATGCCTGCAACTCCTGCTGTTGCAATTGCCTTTAAAAACAATTCATCCATAAATCAACTCCACAAGATTTTTTCTTTTGAAAATTTTCTCCGGTTCTTCTTTTATAATAATTCTACCTTCTTTTAAAACAAATACTTTATTAACTGATTCAGGTATTGTGCTTATCAGGTGAGTTACCATTATAACTGTCAAATTAAATTCTTTTTTTGCTTTTTCAACACATTTTAAAAAATCTTTATATGCATTAATATCAAGGTTTAAATTTGGTTCATCTAAAAATAAAATTTCTGGTTTTCTTGACAAAGCCATTGTCAATAAAATTTTTTGTCTTTCTCCACCTGATAATAAACCAAACGGCTTTTTTATTATTTCTTTTATTTTAAATTCTTCTGTTAAATGAAAAAGAAGCTCTTTGTCAGGTGAGCCAAATTCTATTACATCTTTTGATAAAACAGGAAAATATTTATCAATATCAAGCCGCTGCGGCACATAACCGCATTTTTTTCGTATGTTTTGTATTTTATCTCCATAAAATAATACACTGCCATCTCTGATTTTTATTATACCAAGACAGGTTTTTAAAAGTGTTGTTTTACCAGAACCATTTGGTCCTAAAAGTAAAATAAAATCTCCTGAATTTATATTAAAATTTATATTTTTTAAAATTTGTTTTGAGCCAATTGTGAGATTTACATCTTTTAAATCTAAAATTTTTCTCATTTTATCTCTGATTTTATTTGTTCTAAATTATAACTGTACAAACTAAAAAAATACGAGTCCACGCCTTCTTCTGGTGGAAAATACATAAGAGTTATTTTCTTTACTTTCAATTCTTTATTAAAAATATCTGCACTTATATCATTGTCTCCTGTTAAATTGCTTATTATAAATTTTACTTTTTCTTTTTTGGCTGTTTTTATCATATTGGTTAAATCCTGTGGTTGAAGTGAATCAGGTCCTGCAAAAGTAAATAAAACCGTAAGACCTGCATATTCACAAAATGCTTTTTGATGAATACTGCTTATAACTTTTATTTTTTTATCCTTAATTTCCTTTATTAACATTGTATCTTCTGCAATTTTTTCTTTTATTTTAGAAATAATATTATTCATATTTTTGTTATATTGTTCTTTTTTATGCGGAAAAATCTGAATTAAAAAATTATATATTTCATTTAATCCGGAAATATAACCACCGGGTGTATTTAAATCAGACGAAGAAATATAAATTATCTTTAAGTTTTTATTTATTTTTATAATTTTATCTACAAGATATTTTTGAAATGGATGGATAATAAGTATTTTTGCAGTTGAAATTTTTTTTGCATCATCCGGTTTTAAATCATATGTCCCGGGACAGGCAAGATGTGGTATTAATGTTTTTGTATTATTTTCTCCTGTTATATCCCTGACCAGAGAAGATATAATACTTGTTCCACACAGTATTTTATCCTCTGTTATTCTGTCAACACACCCGGTAAAACAAAATATAATCAAAGATAAAAATAAAATTTTTTTCATTGAGTTCATACCTACCTTGATCAATTTTCAATTGCAGGTTTTTGATTTTTAATTTTAAATCTCCCCTTCCCCCTCTTTTTCAAAGAGGGGAATTCTCTTATTTTCCCCCTTTTGTAAAGGGGGACTTAAGGGGAATTTTATTCAATTGTCAATTTTCAATAAAAAACATCTGCCAGACATAGTCTGGCTACATTGATCCATTTTCAATTCTCGATTTTCGATTTTCTAATTACGGGCGACCACATAGGGTCGCCCCTACTTATATTCTCGCTCTCGCTCTAATCTCGCTCTCTTGCTCTCTTGTCATTCCTGCCCCTGAATAAATCAGAGGTAAATTCCAATAGGAATTCAATTTTTGTTTTTTTAATTGGCAATTTTCATTTTTTTATTCTTTGTTTTTCTGTTCTTAAACCGTAAATCGAAAATCGGAAACCGAAAATGTATTTATTAAGTCTGGCTACCTTGATCTATTCTCTATTATCGATTTTCTATTTTCCAACCTCCCCCTCACCTTTATCCTCTCCCCGCAGGGTAGAGGAAATTTTTTCCAATCCGCAATCGACAATTGGCAATCGGCAAGGTAATTATTGAATCTTCAAATCTTTGAATCTGGAATCTTGAATTTTAAAAAAACGCCTTTTAAATCGCAAATCGAGAAATTTATTTATTTCAATCGGCAATCGACAATTGCCAATGTAGTTATTATATTTTTACCACCATTCCACCTTTAACAAGGAACCCTGGAGCAGGATAACCCTGTTTAATTTCATATTGTTTATCAAGTAAATTAATAAAATCAACATAAAAACCTGTTTCATTACCAAATATAATAGTATTGTAATTTATACTTGCATTGTAAATTGTATAATCATCTAATTTATTTAATCTATTATTTGAAGCAAACCTGTCTTTTGCAAATTCTGCTTCTAATTTTAATGAAAGATTATTATCAAGCAACCCAAGCCCAATATATGACTTCCCTGTTAAATAAGAAAAATTTGCTGTTTTATCTTTTGGGTCAATGTAAGAAGCATTAGTGCCAATTGTGAGTAAATCAAAAAGTTTTAAATCAAAACCAGCTTCTACACCTCTGAATAAAATAGCACCTGTGTTTTTATATAAATTATCAACCGGGTCCACCTGCAATAAATTGCTTCCTTCTGTTTGATAAACAGATGCCCTGTAAGTTAAAATTTCAAAAATAGTGTGCTCTAATCCTGCTTCGTATTGCCAGTAACTTTCCGGCTTTAAACCTTCTTCATAATTATTAAAAATAACCTGACCCATAGCAGGTGTCTTATAACCTTTTGAAACATTTATATAAATTTTATTTTTTTCCCACAAAGACATTGCAAAGCCAGCCTGTGGTATTAATTCTGAACCCCAGATATTATTTATACCATATCTTAATCCAAACATTATAGAAAACATTCCAACTTTTTGTGCTATTGTAAAATATGGTGCATAGTCATTCTCATGCCTTTCATCAACTTTTTTAAATGCAGGATTGGGTGGATAATTTTCAAATCTGCCACCAAAATACTGCCAGTCAAAGCCAATTTTTGTTAAATTACCGGGAACAATTACCATTTCATGCATTAATCTTACACCATAATTTTCAAATCTGTTATCACTCCCTGGAATTGTAACTGGTTTTGGAACCGTATAATTTGGCGAATTTTTAAAAAAATCATTAAAACCCGCATCTATATAAAATATTGCTTTTGTTTTTTCTTCATCCCTGTCTCTTACAATTCTGAAATCAGCAGAAGTTTGTTTCATATCACATGCCTCTAAATATCTGTCCCATATTGAACCAACAGGTCCTGGATTAAAAAATATTGTATTATTATAACTGCCATTTGCTTCTAAGCGAAGTTCATTATCCAGATCATAACCAATTTTTGCTGAATAATTTTGCTGATAAGAATCAGAGTTTGGCCTTTTTCCGGCTGTTGATTTATAACCGGCATTTATTGAATAATCAAATTGCCCTGATTTTAACATATTATTTATGTAATAATCCTGTGTTGTATAATTACCAATACCTGCTGCTAATGTTGTTTTTATCCCATCTTCTTTGGGTTTTTTTGTTGTAATGCTTATAACACCAGCAACTGCCTGATTGCCGTATTCCACTGATGCAGGACCTTTTATAATATCAATCCTGTCAACGGCATCCAGAGAAAGGGTATCAAATAATTGATGCCTGAAAAGTGCCATTGATTGTGGTCTATCATCAATTAAAACAAGTATGCCTGAATTTGGCATTTCACCCAAACTGCGCAGTTTAAATACAGATGTTGCCATAGACCCGGCAGTAAAATTTAAAATATTTGCCTTTTCAAAATAAACACCCGGCACATTTTTTAAAATATCAACAACATTGCTGCTGCCATTTAATTCAATGGACTTACCTGAAAAAGTTACAATTGATTTTCCAAAGTCAGAAATACCAATTGTATAATCACTTTCACTTATTAAAATATTTCCTAAATCATAAACAAGTGAAAAACTCAAAACAGGAATAATCAAAAACAAAAATAAAAAAACTCTTTTCATAACATGCCTCCATTTTTAATCTATTTTAAAAATTAACTTTACCTGCAAATCTAATCTTTCAATATTGATTTTGTCAGATATAGAAGGATATGGTGCGGAGCGATTAATTGTCGCAAGTGCTTCATCATCTAAAATTTTATAACCAGAAGTTTTTATGATATTTACATTTTTTAAAAAACCATTTTTATCAATTGTAAATTGTAATTCAACAACCCCTTCTATATGCTCTTTTTTTGCCTGATATGGATATCTTTTGTTTTCCTGAATTTTCCTTTTTATGTAATCATAAATAACAAGCATTTCGCTGTCTGGTTCATCATATAAAGAATTTACCCCGGATTTACTTTCATTATATCCAATTTCTTCTTTTTTTAAAATTTCTTTTGTTTCACTTTTTATATTTTTAACCACTGATTTATGCCCGATAATCTTTATATCAGGAAGCATAGAAGTTTCAATCGTATATATTTGATTTGCATTTGTTTCTGCTGTATTATTTGAATTTTTTGATTTATTCTGCTGGACATAATAAAAATATGCTGGCACAGAAAAAATTATACTGTGGGCAAATATGGAAATTATCAATGCTATAAAACTGATTGTTTTTTTATTTTTCATTTTTTATTTGAATTTTAGTGTTACGTTTTTATAAAATCGTAGCACAATAAAAAAATATGTCAAGAAGTTTTTTTGACTTTTTGGAAATAAATAATAACATACACTCCGCAGAAATAAAAAGCATAAAAAATTCAATTTTAGAGACAGATCCCAGTAGTGTCCAAATTAGACAGTCCATTACTTTTATTTTGTTATTCCTGTACCTGAATAAATCCTGTCCATTACCCATATCTCTATCTATATAATAAGAAGCAGGTATATCCTGATTTTTGAGGAAAATTACGTGGGATTTGTATTTATTGCCAACTTCTATTTACCATTTTAGTGCCACTTTTTAATCCTAATAACCGGGTATTTACGTAAGCCACGTATACTTATGACAAAAAATGCGATGATTGAATTTAAGTAAAACCGTTTTTTACGAAAAAATCAGCGGTATACCTGCTTCTTAATACTTATGGGAAATGGTGAGTTTTCAAAGAGGGGAAGTTTTGAGTCTCTATACTCCGCAGAAATAAAAAGCATAAAAAATTCAATTTTAGGGACATACAACAGACAGACCCCAAATTTGTATTATTGGAACTTAAAATATTTTTCTGGTTTCAAAATATTAAAAGAATTAATAATTTTGACTTTTTACAAAATATTAAATATAATTATTCAACTGAGGTGATTTCATTATGAAAAAATATATTATTATAATATTATTAATAATTTTTGATTTTACTTCGTATGCAAAAAACAGCTTCAAAGAAGGGAATGAATTATATTTAAAAGGAAAATATCAGGATGCTTTAAAGGAATATGGCGAATTTATAAATAAAAACAATGATTATTATGAAGGATATTATAATGCAGGAAATGCGTATTTCAGAATGGGAGATTATCAAAAAGCACTTGAAATGTATAAAAAAGCATACGAATTAAACAGCAAAGATGAAGATGTAGTTCATAATATGAAAGTAGCAGAAGAAAAATTAAAACAACAGCAACAACAATCTCAATGCAATAAAAACCAGTCAGATAAAAACCAGAACAATCAGCAAAATCAGAAACAGCAACAAGGGCAAAGTCAAAATAATAATCAAAACCAGCAATCGCAGGCAAACCAGCAAAATCAACAGTATAACCAGCAACAGGCACAGCAAAATAATGCACAGCAACAGAACCGACAAAAACAGTCGTCAGGTATGTCTGATGATGAAGTCCAGGCACTGCTCAATATGAAGAAAAAACAGGAACTGCAATTAAGGCAGTATTTTGGTAATCAATACAGAAAAAAAAATCAGGAAGATGATTTTCCTGATTTTTTTAATATGAGCCCTGCTGAAATAATGAGATATATGGAGCAGCGAATGATGGACCCATTTTCAGAATTTGAGCCCAAAAAAAACAGAAGCGGCAGCGGAGATAAAAAGGATTGGTAGCATATTTAACTTAGTGTTTTTTTGAATTTAGCAATTGCAAAAGAAAAAATTATAATCCCAAAAATAAAAAGCGCTGCAACCTGTGGAACCAATTCCATAAAAGTTGCTCCTTTTAGAAATATACCTCTTATTATTACCATAAAATATCTCATCGGTATAAAATAAGTCAACATCTGTAAAATTTCAGGCATATTTTTTATAGGAAACAAAAAACCAGAAAGTAAAATATTAGGGAAAATAAAAAATATTGCTGTAAGCATTGCCTGCTGTTGGGTTGCAGATACTGTTGAAATAAAAATACCAATTCCTAAATTTGTCATTATCATAAACAAGGAAAGTGTCACAAGAAGCAAAAAACTTCCCTGCATATCTATTCCAAAAACAAGTATGCACATCAAAGTTATCAATATTATGTCAAGCAAACCAATAATAATATATGGAACTATTTTACCTATAATTATTTCAATCTGAGTTATAGGGGTTACTATGAGTTGCTCAATGTTTCCTGTTTCTTTTTCTCTCACTATTGCAAGAGCAGTTATAACCAGTGTTACAATCATTAAAATAAGTCCGATTACTCCCGGCACCATCACATTTGCACTTTTTAATTCAGGATTAAACCAGTTTCTTTCTCTGACTTCCAGAGAAGGAAGGTCACCAATAAATTTTTTCATAATTTCTATTTTTTCTTTGAAAACCTCATTTGAAAAATTCTGAATTATTACAATTGTTCTATTTAGTGTAATAAGCGATTGATTTGAATCTGTTCCATCTGCTATTAATTGTATATAAACCTTTTCAACCTTTTTTACATTTTTTGAAAAATTTTTTGGTATTCTTAAACCTATGATTGCTTTATTTTTTCTAAAATATTCATCTATTAACTTACCCTCATAGCATATGGATACAACTTTAAAATATTCGCTATTTTTAAATTTATCAATTAAACTACGACTTATACTGGTATTATCTTCATCACAAATTATCGTTTTTACATTTTTTATATCTGTTGTTGCCACATAACCAAATATGATTGCCTGTAATATAGGCGCAATTATTAAAAGTTTTATAATCTGTGTTCTTTTCATCTCTATGAACTCTTTTTTTATCATTGATAAAATTGGTATATTCATTTTTTAGTCCATAAATTTTTTAAATTTTTTTATTGAAATAAAAATAAACAAAAAACTAAATATGCATAAAAAAACTGCCTCAGGCAAAAGTACTAAAAAATAAACATCCGGCTTTAGAAAAAGTGATCGTAAAGCCACCAAAAAATACCTGGCAGGCACAAGATAAGAAAAAACACTTATAAAAACAGGCATTGAATCAAGTGGAAAAACAAATCCGGATAAAAGTATGGATGGTAAAACAGTTGCAAAAACAGTGCCGATAACAGCAACTGTTTGATTTGGCGCAATGGATGACATAAAAAGTCCAAGCCCCATTGAACCCAGCAAAAAAAACAATGTAAAAACAAGAAAGGTGAAAAAATCTCCACGAAAAGGAACTTTAAACCACAATGTTCCAACTAAAAAAATAATTAAAACATCTATAAATCCAATCAATATATATGGTAGCAATTTACCTATTAATATTTCTTCTGACTTTGCAGGTGTTGATATAATCTGTTCAAATGAGCCGCTTTCTTTTTCACGAACTATGGTCAAAGATGTAAGTGTTGCTGCAATTAACATCATAATTATTGCAATTAAACCAGGTATCACAAAATTCTGACTTTTAAGTTGCGGATTATACCATACGCGTGGAACCGGCTCTATGTAAGGTATCCTTTTTGGATTAAAACCCCTGCTTTTTACCTCCTTTAATAATATATTTTTAGAAAATGTTGCAGTAATAATTTTAATGTATCCCAAAGCCACATTTGCTGTATTTGAATCAGAACCATCCAGAATAACCTGAACATCCGCAGTTTTATTTTTCCTAATTTTAAATGTAAAATTTTGTGGAATAACTAACAATACTCTTATTTTATTTACTCTTAAATTTTTAATCTGTTCTTTTATATCTTTTTCTTTATCTTTTATTACAAAATAACCTGATGAGATAAATTTATCTATATAATTTCTACTCAAACTTGTTTTATCATAATCAATAACACCCATATCAATTTTTTTTATATCAAAAGTAATCGCATAAGCATATAAAACCAAAAGTATAACAGGAGCTAATATTGTAATTGCAAGGGAGCGTGGGTCCCTCTTTATATGCAAAAATTCTTTTTCTATAATTGCTTTTAACCTTTTTAAATTTAATTTCATTTTTTTAACCTTTTACCACCCTTATAAAAACATCTTCCATATTAGGCATAACTTGCTGCGGCATTTCAAATCTTATATTTTTTTTCTTTAATATATCTAAAACAAAATCCAAACCATTTTCTTTATAAGGGATAATATGTAAGTTAGAACCATGTAAAGAAATTTCACCTATATTTTCTTTTAAACCAATTACTGATTTATATGCCAAAATCACATCCTGTGTTTGTATTTCAAAAACCTTTTCTCTTAATGTTTCTTTTTTTAAAAATTCAACACTTCCTTCTTTTACTATTTTTCCATTATTCATTAATGCAACTTTGTCACAGTATTCCACCTCATCCATATAATGTGTAGTCACAAAAACAGTTATGTTTTTTTTCAAAAGATTTTTAATAATCTTCCAGAAAATCTGGCGCAAAAAAGGGTCAACACCTGCTGTTGGCTCATCTAAAAATAAAACTTTTGGGGTATGAATAATTGCACAGGATAATGAGACGCGTTGTTTTATACCGGATGGCAAATCTTTTACTATGGTGTTTAAATAATCTTTTAACATTAATTCTTCAATTATTTCTTTCATATTTATTTCTGTTGTTTGTTTTTTAAGGTTATATACTCCTGCATAAAATCTCATATTTTCTTCTACCGTGAGATTTGTATATAATGAAAATTTCTGGGACATATAACCAATTATTTTTTTTACTTTTTCCGGTTCCTCTGTGATAGAAATATCATTTACATATGCATCACCTGATGTTGGCTGTAAAATTCCACATAACATCCTTATAGTAGTAGTTTTACCAGCACCATTTGCACCCAAAAAGCCATATATTTCCCCATCTTTTACTTCAAATGACACAGAATCAACCGCAACAAAATCTCCGAATTTTTTTGTTAAATTAATTGTTTTGATTGCCATAGTACTTCCTTTTTAATTTATTGCATTTATAAAAACATCTTCTATTGTGGGTTCTGCTTTTATAAAATTAATATCAATTTTACTTTTTATTTGTTCAAAATTAAAATTTTGATTTATTATTATTCTATATCTGTCCCTTATTATTTTTATTATTGCTGAATTTCGTAAAATATCTATTTTTTCCTCATTCAAATCATCAATTTTTGCTTCACATACTTTTTCTTTTAATTCCTGTTTTAATAAATCTGGACTCCCTTTTCTCACAATTTTACCTTTATACAGCATTATGACATCACCGCACCATTCTGCTTCATCCATATATGCAGTTGTTAAAATTATTGAAACACCTTCTGCAACAATTGACTGTAATATTTCCCATAATTCCCTGCGGGAAACAGGGTCAACACCTGTCGTTGGTTCATCAAGTATTAAAAGTTTGGGTCTGTGAATAAGTGTGCAGGTTAAAGCAAGTTTTTGTTTCATCCCGCCTGATAAATCACCGGCAAGTCTGCTGGAAAATGCAGAAAGTCTTGACATATGTAAAAGTGGTTTTATTCTTTCTTCCAGTATGCTTTTTTCTATACCATATATATCTGCAAAAAATTTCAAATTTTCATAGACAGTTAAATCAGTGTATAAAGAAAATTTTTGTGGCATATATCCAATCTGTTCTTTTAACTCCTCTGATTGCTCTGGCAATTTAAATCCTAAAACATTGATATTGCCTGTTGTTGGCTTTAACAAACCTGCAATTATGCGCAACAAAGTTGTTTTTCCAGCGCCATCAGGGCCTATCACCCCATATATTTTTCCTGCTTCAATATTTAAATCAATACCATTAAGTGCAATTGTGTCATTGAATTTTTTAATTAAATTATTTATTGTTATCATCTTTTTTATTTTCTTTTAAATCTATTATTACATCACATTCCATACCTGGTTTTAATTCATAATTTTCATTTTTTACTTTGACTGTCACCGCATATACCTGCTTTATTCTCTCATCTTTTGTTTGAATATTTTTTGGTGTAAACTCTGCTTCGCTTGATATATTTGAAATACCTCCTTTATATATTTTATTTTTAAATGCATCAATTTTTATAATTGCACTTTGTCCTAATTTTATTTTTCCAAGAACAGGTAATGGCAGGTATATAGTTACCTTTGCTTCATTTATATCACCCAAAGTAAGCAAGGGGGTATTTGCTGATACAAGTTCGCCAACCTCTACATATTTTTTTAATATTACTCCTTCCCATGGAGCTTTTATCTGTGCATCATCGTATATTGAATAATTTGCTTTTGCTGTTGCGTAATTTAAAAGTGCCGCTTCATACTGTTGTTCTGTTATTGAGCCTGACTTATATAAATTTTTCATCCTTTCAAAATTTTTTGTGGCATTATTAAATGCTACTTCTGCTGCATATTTTTGAGATGAAGTTACAGCATCATTGAGTTCTAATAGCACCTGACCTTCTTTTACTTTATCACCTTCTTCCACTAAAATGCTTTTTACACGGGAAGTGAGGCGTGAATTTATATCTATTTCTTTTAATTCAATTGTTCCGGAAATCTCTATTTTGTTTTGCTCTTCTCCATTTTTTATTAAAAAATAAATCAAAAAACCTGTTAATGTCAATGTTAATAAAATTATAATTCTGACTTTTAATGGTGGTAATTTGTGTTCCATATTATTTTCTCCTTTTCATATTTTTTTCATAAATCCCATTTTTCAAAATATCAAAGATGAATTTTTTTCTTTGTCTTATAAATTCTTCTAAAACCAGATTACTTATGCCTATTTTTTTCAGAACATTTTCTGCTATTGGTTGAAATAAAAAAACAGGCATAATCTGGCTTATTAAGCTTATTAACATCTGTAATATATTTAATTTTCTGATTTTCCCTTTTTTAATCTGGGTTTCAAAATACTTGTATAACTTTCCTGTCATAGGATTTACAGGAATTCTGTTTATGTTTTCAAAAATAATCTGTGGTAAAAATTTACCACCTGATATTATTTCATATATCAACAATTTTACATAACTGCTATAATTTTTAAAAAGATTTATATAAACATCTATTATCTGCCCCATCTTTTCTTCTACATTGTTTTCTTTTATATCATTTGCCTCTATTGAATTTAATTTTTCAATTAAAATGTTAAATACAGTATTTAAAACTTCTTTGTAAATGTTTTCCTTTGTGGAAAAATAATAATGAAGCATTGCTTTGTTAACTTTTGCTTTTTCTGCTATTCGTTTTGTTCTTGCACCATAAAAACCATATTCTATAAATTCTTCTGCTGCTGCTTTTAAAATTTTACTCTTTTTATCATCTGTATCTAATTGTAGCATAAATCACCTTTTTAACCATTTGGTTTAACTATATGGTTAAATTATATCATAAATAAAAAAATTGTAAATAATTTTATCTAAATTTTTATTTCTTATTTATATATAAATTCAATTTTTTTGTTATTTTCTTCAAATGATTGATTCGTTTCATTAAAAAAATTTATTTAAATTTTGAAAAATATTTATCTATTTCCGGTCGCATTTCTATACCAACTCTTTCAAAACAATTTAACAATTCAGAATATGCCCCTTTTCCGCCAAGAAAATCCCAGAATTCTTCTGCAACCTTCAATTCGTTTTCCAGGTCAAGCATGCCCCTTAATGTCCATCTTTCATATGGTCTAGGTTCGTATGGATTATATGGTATTGCAATATATGAATTTACTTTAGCAGAAGGATTTTTAGATAAATAAATCGCAATCCATTCAAGCAATGTTCGTTTAAAATCTTTAAAATTACTAATATTTGGCTTTGCTGTTTTTATGTCAAATAAATATATATTACCATCTTTATTTTGTATAAAAAGATCAACTTTTACAGTTTTTAATTTATTTAATTTTCCATTTGTGCAACAATTTGCTATTCTTTCAAATTCTTCTTTTTTATTAGGATTTCTTACTCCTGTTGCAAGGTCATTCATTATATGTTGAATTTCTTGTTGAGCCATTTCACTTATGGTTTCACCTACAATAAATTGTTTCTTGGCTACAGGGAAATTTATAGATGCTAATGTTTCCGCAACTGGTTCAAAGATGGATGTTCCAAAAGTTGTATTTAGAGAATGAATAAATGAAAATAATGCCATTCTATCTCGGCCCAACAATCTATAATGAAAAGGCATATTATTTGATTCAGGCCTATAATTTAAAAATTTATTTTTAAGACTTTCTTTTATAATAATTTCAATTTTTTTAAATGCTTTTTTAATAAAGTCATTTTATTTCTTTTTCAAATGGAAAATTGTTTCAGAATATGGTATATCTCTGTTTTTTTCTACTCTATTAAGAACAGGTCTTCTAAATGTATTAACAATTTTCATCCCTGCTAATTCAGCAATTTCAGGATACAAATTAAATTTATCATTTGCAACTAAAAAAACATTATAGTTATTTTGAAGATATTTTTCACAATTCTTTAAAACATCGCTTATTCCTTTTATGTAAGATTTTTTTGCTTCATCGCCTTTTCCTTTAAATAAAGGGCCAATTTCTAATTCATCCATCCTGTCAAATCCAAATATATCATAGGCATAAGCATGTTGTTCATGATAATTAATAAGCCCAACATATGGTGGGCTTGTAAATATTCCTTTTATTCTCTGTATTAATAATTTTTCTGCAAATTCTTGATTTATTTCTTTTATTTTTTCATAAATATTTATTGTCCTACTATCACCCGTCAAACAAATTTGAAATGTATTTGTTCTTAATTTATTAAATTCAAACAACCTATTTAATGTATCTTTTGTATAGTAGTCCCACCATTTTTTTATAGAAAAAATTGGTTTACAAATTTTTCCATGCTTTTTACAGTAATATGTGGTAAAAACAGGCTCTTTTAAAGTTGCTAAATCTGCATGCGTAGTTGCTCTACAGGAACGTGCTGTTCTACATAATATAATTATTAAAACCTTTTTTAATTGAGAATTGTTAATTAATTTTATTTCATTTGATATAAAATCAATTTCTTTTCTAACAGGGGCTATAAACCATTTATCTAAAAATGTTTCATTTTTGTCTTGTTTAATTTTAATTTTATATTTTTGTATCATAGAATTATAAATATCTAAAAATTCTCTTTCTTTTTCTTTGGCATATTTATTTTCATTTATTTCGTTACAAGCAATTTTTCTTTTGTATTCAGGTGAAGGGAAAAATTTATTGTTAAATTTTGCAAGTTCAAAAAGCAAATTTTCTTCAAAATCAATATTATTTAAATTTTTATAAAATTTATTTAATTTTGAATTAATTTTATAAATAATTTCTTTTATTAATACCAAATTATGTTTCTCTATTTTTACATTAGAAATCAAAGCATTAAAATAAGAAATGTCTATTCCTATAGCATTTAATTCTAATTCATTTGCCTGAACCAGTGTGGTTCCACTCCCGCAAAAAGGGTCTAAAACAATATCACCTTTATGAAAGTAGACTTCTTTTTTAAATTCATCTATATGAGAATCAAGAAAATATTCCACTAATTGTGGTATAAATTTCCCTTTATAGGGGTGTAATCTGTGAACATGTTTTGTCCTTTCAGATTCCGAATATTCAACAAAAGATAAATGCCAGTTTAATTGCTCCCCAACATTACTTTTATAATTTAATTTATTCAAATTGATATCATAATAACTTTTTAATTCGTCAACATCCAATAAAACACTCCCATTATTTTCGTACTTTTTTATTTTACCATATTGAATTAAATATGAAATGTTTGAAGTTGAAACTTTCTTATTTAAGTATTTAGATGCCCATATACTTGCTTCTTTTAAATTAATTAATTTTTCGGTGTTATGTTTAAATAATGTGTTTTGTTCCATAAAATGCCCTTATATAAATATAATTTTAACCTTAATTATATATTACAAATAATTTAAAATTATTTTAAGTCTTTTTCTCTTGTGAAAATCATAATGGGCAATTTTAATATAAAATTTTTTATATTTAAAATTATTACCTGTTATGATAAAATCTTTTTAATATGGCAAAATTAAATAAATTTCTAAACAAATTCACAGAATTGTTTATTTTTACTTCTGTTTTTTTAGTGCCACTTACTTTCTGGCTTCCGGCAAACGAAGCATTTGAACTACCAAAATCAACTGCTTTTTATGTTTTTACCTTTTTAGCCTTTATTTTATATCTGATAAAAATTTCAAATAATGAAAAGGCAGAACTAAAATTAACCCAGTTTTCAATACCGATTTTTATTTTACTTTTTATTTCATTTTTTTCAATGATAAATGGCATATTATTAAATAAAAATGCTTTTTCATTACACTGGCAGTTTTTTAAACTCATATTATTCTGTTCTATCTTATATTTTCTAATTTTAAACTTTTTTTCCAAAAATCACTTAAATAAATTAATATTTTTTATTTTTTTATCACATTTTTTAGTTTCTTTATATGGAATATTACAGTATTTTGGTATTGATTTTATAAAATGGATTTCCTTTGGTGCAGGAAGGGTGTATTCAACAATGGGAAATCCTGATTATATGTCTGCTCAGTTTTCCATTTTAATACCTTTGATTATTATGCTTCTAATCTCTCAAATCAAACCCATATTAAGATTTTTTCTTTTTATTTTAATTATTTTTATGTTTTTCCTTATAATTGTTGCACACGGCAGAGGTGCCTGGGCTGGTTTTTTTGTATCGTTTTTTTATCTTTTTTTTATGATATGGCTTGTTTATGGTGTTTCTTTTTTTGGCAGATACAGATATTTCTTTTTAACAATTTCTTTGTTTGTTCTATTTTTAATAATAATCTTTTCCTTTCCAAACCCCATAAATAAAAACGCTCAGACAATAAAAGCAAGAATAAAATCCGGCTTTGATATAACAAATGACTCTGTTGCAATACGACTTTTTTACTGGGAGTCAGCTTTGCATATGGCAAAACATCATCCCCTTTTAGGTGTTGGAATCGGCGGCTTTTCTTTAAATACATCTTTTTATCAAAGAAAAGTTCTTGATAGATGGGAAAAAATCTATCCGCCAATTGCAAAAAAAGTAGAACCACATGTAGAATTATATACGCATAATGATTATCTGCAAACTTTATCTGAGATGGGATTTTTAGGATTTGGCATATTTTTATGGCTTTTGTTCTCTGCTTTTATTATGCCTCTTGGCAAAATCCTAAAAGATGAATCATTATTAAATAAAAACATATTACTCGGTATTTCCGGATGTATTGTTGCATTTGCAGTTAATGCTGTTTTAAATTTCCCCTGGCGGGTTATGCAGACACTTGTTCTTCTTTATATAATCTTTTCCATATTTTCATTGCTTGAACAGAAAAAAAGTATAAATTTCAAATTACCTAAAAATATTACTTTAATTATTTCTTTGATATTAGTTTTAATTTTTGTTCCAAATCAAATAATGACATTAATGGCAAATACCTGTATAAAAGTCGGGCAGAAATTATTCATAGATGGTAATTATCAAAAAGCAAATGAAACTTTTGAAAAATCTTTTAAATTAAATCCACGCGGAACAGATATGATTGAATTGCTACTTTATAACGGCAATGCGTATAATTCAATGGGCAATATTGAAAAATCAATACAATTTTATAACAAAGGTCTTACCATGTTTCCAAATTTTATAGAAGCACATTATAATGTTGCAAACGTTTATATGAATAATAAAATGTATGATAAAGCAATCGCTGAATATGATAAAGTCCTTGAATTAAATCCAAAATTTACAGGTGCAATTAATAATAAAGCAAATATTTATTACAGTGAAGGTAAATTAGAAATGGCAAAAGATATGTATCAAAAAGTTCTTGAAATCAAACCACAATCAGTAGAAGCAAGATATAATTTAGGTGCTACTTATTTTAGAATGGGAAAATACAAAGAATCCTATGAAGAACTAAAAAAAGTCTTGGAATACGACGAGAATTATTCACTGGCAAAAGAGTGGATTGAAAAAATGAAAATAATGGGGCTGATTAAATAATCTTCCTAATTGCCTAATTGTAAAATTGCCAAATTGCCTGATTTGTAAATCTACCATATCTATCGAATTATTAAATCTACCAAATTTACCGAATTTTCTAATTTCCTGATTTGTTAAATTGCTTTATTGCCTAATTTTTATCTTTTAAATCCAGCAAATTTTGTCAATCAGGCAATCTGACAATGAATTAAATACATTTCACATTTCACATTTTAAATGGTTTTTCCAATCAACAATAAGCAACCAGCAATCGGCAATGTAGTTATTCCCCCTCACCTTTATCCTCTCCCCGCAGGGTAGAGGAAATTTAATTATAAATTGTCATTTGCCGATTGTCGTTTTCGGGCGACCACACAGGGTCACCCTTACAGATAATCTCGCTCTACTTATTCTCTTGTTCTTTTTCGGGCGGACACATAGGTCCGCCCCTACATATAATCGCGTTGCCGCCTCTCGCTCTTTTAAATTAATGGATTCCCGCTTGCGCGGGAATGACATTTATTGTTTGAAGCCGCTTTATTTTGTTATTCCTGTGTAAACAGGAATCCATTTTTTTGTTTTTCCAACCTGCAATCGGCAATCTGCAATCGGCAATGTAGTTATTTCCCCCTCACCTTTATCCTCTCCCCGCAGGCTGTCCATTACCCACATCTTCTTTTTTAATAAGAAGTAGGTATATCCTGATTTTTGAGGAAAATTACGGGTGGTTCGCAGTGTTATCTAGTTTACTTACTCCCAATTTTATCGCCCTTTTTAATCCTATCTAAGGGATGTTGCGTAAGCCTCGCCTACTTTTGACTACAAATTCTTTGCCCGACTTTTCCTCAACCGTTTTTTACGAAAAATAAAGCGGTATACCTGCTTCTTGATACTTATGGGTAATGGACAGCCCCGCAGGGTAGAGGAAATTTATTGTCAATTTTCATTTTTCGTTTTTCAAATCGTAAATCGAAAATCGTAAATATTTTTATCCAATCCGCAACCGGCAACCTGCGATATAGTTTAAATTTTCCCGTATTTCAATGCTTCAACGATTATCTCAGAATAAGAAGGATGGACGTGGACAGATTTTAAAATATCATAAATTTTTATTTTATTATTAATCATTATTGATAATTCATTCATCATATCAACAATTTCATCCCCTATTACAAATCCACCAATTATTCTTTGTTCTTCTTTGTCTTCTATGAGTTTAATAAATCCAGTCTCACAACCTTCCACAACCGCTTTGCCATTTGCCTTAAAAAAATATTTGTAAACATTATAATTGATTTTATGCATCTGTGCTTTTATTTCATTAAAACCAATACTTCCGGCCTGTGGAAAAGAAAAAACAATTTTTGGAATAAATTTATAATCAATGGGGTCCGGATTCTCACCTGCTATATGTTTTACTGCAACTTCTGCTTCTGCGTATGCAGTATATGCAAGCATAGGCGTTTCTATGCAATCACCTGCTGCATAAATATTTGGAATATTTGTTCTCATAGAACAATTAACATCTATAAATCCTTTTTGTGTCTTTGTAACACCAATAGCATCAAGGTTTAGTTCATCTATTTGGGCTTTTCTACCTGTTGCTTCAAAAATAAAATCAGATTTTAATTCAACCTTTTCATTATTCACATCAATCGTGATATAGCCATCCTTTTTTATTTCAGCAACTTTGCTGTTTGAAAATATTTTTATTTTATTCTTTTTAAATTCTCTTTCCAGTGTTCTTACTAATTCCTCATCTTCACCATATAATAATGAAGGAAGGATTTCAACAATTGTTGTGTCAGTCCCCATCTTATTAAAAAAAGATGCATATTCACATCCAATTGCACCACCACCAATAATTAAAACAGAAAAAGGCGTTTTTGTAAGATTAAATATTTTTTTTGTATTAAAAACATTTGGATTATTATAAATTTGTTTTTGTGCTGAGCCAGTTGCTATGATAAAATTTTTTGCTTTTATGTTTTTATCATTACATTTAATTTCATCTTTTGATATAAAAGATGCTGTTCCTTCTATTATATCAACACCTGCATTTTTCAATCTTACTAATAATCCTTCACGGATTTTTTTTATTTTATCCGTTACAACTTTTATAATTTCATTATAATCTTTTAAAAATTTAGAATAATAAAGAAGGCCTTTTAATGGAATGCATCCTTCGTTCAAACAGGTTCCACCTAAATTATGTAAATCCTTTTCAATTAAAACAACTTTATATTTTCTTTTTGCAGATTCAAGTGCCGCAGTATAACCAGCAGGGCCAGAACCAATAATAACTATATCGTACATAACACTCCTTTTTTAATCTTCAGATTGAAAATCGTAAATCGCAAATTGTAAAAGTATTTATTTAAACACTTCCTTTATATAAGCAATATCTTCCTGCGTCAAACTTTTATCCCAGCCCCATAAATTGACTTCTACCTGATCTTTATTACGAAAACCTGGTATAGCACAGGACACCTGCTCAAAACTAAGTATATACTGTAATGCAACCCTTGCCAGATCTCTTGTTAATCTACCAAACCTTTGTTTTAATTTTTCTATTTTTGGCTCTATTTCTTCTAAAAATTCTATTTGAAATTTTTCATCATTTTTTCTGTGATCTCCATTGCTAAATTTAGGTGGATTTTTGGAAGAATATTTACCAAGAAGTAATCCCTTGGCAAGTGGTGAAAAAGCAACAAATGTAATATTTTTTTCTTTTATTAATTTTGCAACTTTGGAATCAGTGTCAATAAACTGGGTATCAAATACATTTGCCCAACTCTGTATGACATCAGGATTTATTTCATCAATGAGTCGTAAAAAATCATTTTGTGAATAAGCAGAAAGTCCTATCGCCCTTATTTTACCCTGCTTTTTTAATTTTGACATAACATCAATAGCACTGTGTAAATATCTGTCCCGTTCACCAAAATCACCATGATGAAAATAATAAATGTCAATATATTCTCTCTTTAAATTAATCAAAGATTGTTCGCATTGATGAACTATGTGCTGTGGTTCATAAGCATGTTCTGCTGTGCCTTTAAAATGTCCAACTTTTGTTGCAATTATGACATCTTTATTTCTTTTTCCAAGCGCTTTTGCAAGTAACCGCTCTGCTCTGCCATTTCCATAAACATCAGCATTATCAAAATGATTAACACCTCTGTCAACTGCATAATTTACCGCTTCTATTACTTCATCTTCATTTACATCTTCCCATCCTGTTGAAATTCCTTCATTCCATGTTTTACCGCCTAATGTCCAGCAGCCAAGTGAAATTTCAGAAACTTTTATTCCTGTTTTGCCTATTTCCCTGTAATTCATAATACTCTCCTTGTATTTTTAATCCAGTCAATCTTGAAATTCAATATCTATTTTTAATTTTTAAGTTTACTGCCAACCACACAGGGTCCGGGCGAACACACAGGTTCGCCCCTACGTTAATCACTTTTCAATTTTCAATTCACGATTTGCGTTTTAAAAAGATAAGACATCTATATTTTTCATTTTTCGTTTTTCAAATCGTAAATCGAAAAACGTAAATCGTAAAATTTATTATTTCAACCAGCAATCGACAATGTAGTTATCAATCAGCAATAAGCAATCATCGATTAGCAATGTTCATTTATCCCACCCACATTATACCCTTTTTTATTATTTCAAAACAATCTTTTTTTCTAAAATCATCTGTATTGTGAACAAGGGAACAATAAAAAATCCTGCCTTTGCCAAAATTTTTAGTCCACACAACAGGCATTTTTATATTATTTTTAACTGGGGTATAGGCATGTATTTTAATATCCGGTGCAAAATGAAAATAATATAATTCTGTTTTTATATAAAAATTTTTTATGCCCTGTAATATATTGCTCTTTTTGTCAATTATTACTTTGAATTTTTTTATTTCCGGATGAAAAACAAACTGACCACCTACCATATATTGATAATTATAACTGTTTTTAAAAGTATCACACAAACCAGCATGAAAACCAATTAAACCAACACCTGATTTTATTGCTTTTAATAACCCATGTTCCTGTTTTTTTGTAATTTTCTTTTCCCCATAATTCTGAAAAATAATATTGTATTTTTTTAATTTCTCAAAATCAGAATAAATATTTATATTTGACCTTATATCAAAAATAAACCCCTGATCTTTTAAAAAAGGAAGAAACATTTTAATGGTTTCGTATGGCTCGTGAAATTTAAATCCCCCATAAACTATTAAAATTTTTTTCATAATTTTGCCATTTGTAAATATTTATCAGCCATATAAGAACTTCTTACATATGGCCCACTTTCTACATGTTTAAAGCCAAGCAATAGTGCAACTTTTTTTAAATAAGCAAAAATTTCCGGTTCTATATATTCTCTTACCGGATAGTTATCTTTTGATGGTGCTAAATATTGACCGATGGAAATAAAATCACAATCAATTTCCCGCAAATCCTTTAATAACAGAACAACCTCATCAATTCTTTCTCCCATACCAAGCATTATACCTGTTTTTGTTAGCAATCCGTTATTTTTTGCCTGTTTTAAAATATCAAAACTTAATTCAAAAATAGCTCCATTTCTTAAATGATACAAGGATGGAACTGTTTCAAGGTTATGAGAAAAAATATCCGGCTTTGCTTTAAAGACCTTTAAAAGTGAATCTTTATTACCTTTAAAATCAGGAACAAGTATATCTATCTTAACAGTATCATCCATTTGCCTTATTTTTTCAACAACTTCACAAAAAACAGAAGCACCGCCATCATCCAAATCATCTCTTGTAACAGAAGTTAAAACAACAAATTTCAATTGCAATTCTTTTATTGCTGCAACAACATCGTTAATTTCATCTTTAAATGATTTTTTTTCAGGAACACCTGTCTTTACATTACAAAAAGAACAACCACGTGTGCATATATCTCCTAAAATTAAAAAAGTTGCTGTTTTGTTTGAAAAACACTCTGAAATATTTGGGCATCTTGCCTGATGACATATTGTATGAATACTTTTATTTTTAAAAATTTCCTGCATATTTCTTAAATCTTTAAAATTTATTTTTTTTTGTAACCAGTCAGGTTTTCTTTCATTCATTATTATTTATACCTTTTATATTCCAGTCATCGCTGCTGTATTTATTTAAAATCAATTTATCAACACAATCTCTTTCTTTCTGTGATAATTTTTCTTCGTTAAATTTAACTTTTAAAGTGGTTTTAAAAGCATTTAAAAAACTATCTTTTATTTCATCAAGTTCTATTTTTCTCTTTAATATTTCCTGCAAAGATGTAAAATTATTAAAATTTATTTTTTTATTAAAAAATTTTTTAATTTTTTCGTTGCTGTTTTGAACCGGGATTGAACCATGTTGAAAAATTATATTTTTTTTCCTGAATTGAGCATTTCCACCTATTTTTTTTCCACGAATCATAATATCATACTCTTCGTTTGCTGAAAAACAAAATGCACTTGCTTCAGAAAATCTGATTTTTTTTGAACTATCCTTTGCAAACATAGCTTTTATACATAATGACTTATAAAAATTTAAAATAAATGTATTTAATTTTTCATATGTCTCTTTAACTGATAAATTTTTACAATCAATATCAGAGTCCGAACATACAATGGAATATGTTAATTCTTCGTTATGAACTATTGCTCCGCCACCGGTTATTCTCCTGACTATAAAAACATCATCTTTTGTACATTCTTCTATATTAATATCATTTAAAACATCCTGAAATTTTCCAACAGAAATTGAAATATTGCTCCAACCATAAATTCTTAAAACCGGTATGGATGTTTTTTCATAATATTTTATTAAATACTCGTCTATTGCCATGTTTTCCAGACATGGATATTTCTCATAAGGTATAAGTCGCCATTCTTTTGTTTTTAAATGTCGCATGTTAATTTTATTTCCCTCGCTGCTTTTGTTTCATCCGGTCTTGAAATTAAAGTACCAGACGGTGCATTTTTTATTTTTTCCGGCTCTGTTTCTGCCAATTTTGCTATTTCTATCATAACATCAATAAAATTATCAAGCGTTTGTTTTGACTCTGTTTCTGTGGGTTCTATCATAATTGCTTCTTCTACTACAAGCGGAAAATATACTGTTGGTGGATGAATACCTTTGTCTATTAAATATTTTGCAACATCCATTGCATGAACTCCATTTTTTAACTGGTTCTTTGCAGTAAAAACAACTTCGTGCATACAGGTTCTATCATAAGGAAGATAGTAATATTCTTTTAATTTTTTTAAAACATAATTTGCATTTAAAACTGCTTTCTCAGCAGCATCAATTAAACCTTCTTTTCCAAGCATAATGATATATGCATATGCTTTTAACAAAACACCGAAATTTCCAAAAAAAGATGCAACATGGCCTATTGATTTTTTTACTGAAAAATCAAGAAAATATCTGCCATCCTTATTCCTTTCAACAAATGGAACAGGTAAAAAATCACAAAGACGATCAGAGACCCCAACAACTCCAGAGCCTGGCCCACCGCCACCGTGAGGTGTTGCAAATGTTTTGTGAAGATTAATATGAACCACATCAAAACCAACATCGCCGGGTCTCATTTTACCAAGTATTGCATTTAAATTAGCACCATCATAATAAGCAATGGCATCATATTTATGGACGATCTCTATGATTTTTAAAATATTGCTCTCAAAAACCCCTAATGTGCTTGGAACCGTCATCATAATACCTGCAACTTCTTCTGAAATTTTTTCTTTGAATAATTCAATATCCATTTCTCCCCTGTTATTTACCGGTATTGAAATAATAGAATATCCACCCATAGCAGCAGATGCAGGATTTGTGCCATGTGCTGATTCCGGAACTATTACGTATTTTTTCTTATTTCCTTTTGCTTTATGATATGCAGCCATTAAAAGAATACCTGTTAATTCTCCATGTGCACCTGCGTATGGCTGCGTTGTAATTTTTTTCATACCTGTTATTTCACAAAGTAAATAAGATAAATTATAAATAACCTCAAGTGCTCCCTGACACAGTAAATAATTTATATATGGTGTAATTGGATGAATTGATGTAAATCCTGATAATCGACTGACTGCCTCATTTATTTTTGGATTGTATTTCATAGTGCAGGAACCCAATGGATAAAAATGTGTGTCAACTGAAAAATTCTGTCGTGATAAATTTGTATAATGACGGATAACATCCAATTCTGAAACTTCGGGTAATTCTGCATCATTTTGTCTTTTATATTTTTCATCCAGAATATCTTCTACCTGTTTTGCTGTTTTTTCTATTTCTATACCTGTTCTGCCTGCTACTGATTTACTAAAAATTGTATTCATTAAAACTCCTTTATACTATCTTTTTTAATTCTTCAACAAATCTGTATAATTCATTATCTGTTCTTTTTTCTGTAACTGATATGATTAAAATATCCTGCATATTTTTATAAAACAAAGATGCTGGAACGCCTGCTAAAATATTTTTTTCAAGCATTTTATTTACAATATTATTTATTGGCTGTTTTATTTTAATAGGAAATTCATTAAAAGTATCACCTTTTATTACTTCTATTGCTTTTATTTCTTTTAATTTTGATTTTAATTCTTCTGTTTTTTGTAAATTTAAAAGCCCTAAATTCTTAAATCCATTTTTACCGAGCAATGACAAATACACAACAGCACGTAAAGCGCATAGTGCCTGATTTGAACATATATTTGATGTTGCTTTTTCTCTTTTTATATGCTGTTCCCTTGCCTGCAAAGTTAAAACAAAACACTCTTTGCCATTTTTATCAATAGTTTTTCCAACGATTCTGCCCGGCATTTTACGCAAATAATCCTTTGTAGTTGCAAGTATGCCAAGATAAGGACCGCCAAAACATAAATCCATTCCAAGCGATTGTCCCTCTGCAACTGCAATATCAGCGCACATTTCACCGGGGGTTTTAAGAATTGATAAAGAAACAGGATTAAAAACACTTATGCAACATATATTTTTTTCCTTTGCTATTTTAAATAATTCTTCGTAATCATCAATAAAACCAAAAAAATTGGGATTTTGAACAACAATACAGGAAATACTCTCATCTAATTTTGATTTCATTGTTTCTTTATCACAATGAAAATCTTTTAAGTCAATGATTTCAATATTTAAAGATAGATTAATAATATATGTTTTAACAATATTGACAAAAATAGGATTAACACCGGCATCAATTAAAATTCTCTGTCTTGCATTTGTTCTAACTGCCATCGCAATTGCCTCATATAAAGCAGTGCCACCATCATATAAAGACGCATTTGAATAAGGAAGACCAGTCAGTCGTGATATTGCTGTTTGATATTCAAAAATTGCCTGTAATGTCCCCTGGGATGCTTCTGGTTGATAAGGTGTATAGGCAGTATAAAATTCTGCCCTGCTTGTTATTGCATCTATTGCTGCTGGTACAAAATGGTCATAATAACCTGCGCCTGCAAATAAAATCAGATTTTTATTTTTATTTGCAAGTGTTTCAAAAATTTCTTTAACTTCGTATTCTGTTTTACCAGAAGGTAAACTAAATGATTTCGGTCTTAATTCTTTTGAAATATCATTAAATAAATCATCTACTTTTTTAACGCCTATCACTTCCAACATCTCTTTTACTTCGTTTTCAGTATGCGGTGTAAATTTTGCCATTATTTCTCAAGACCCTTTAAATATTTTTTATAATTTTCTGCATCCATTAAATTTTTTATTTCAGAATTATCTGATATCTCAATTTCAGCAATATAACCTTCATCATAAGGTGATTTGTTTATAAGCTCAGGAGAATCTGTTAGTTTTGAGTTAAATGCAATGACCTTACCTGATAAAGGGCTATATACATCCGACGCTGCTTTTACTGACTCAACACCTGTTAAAACCTCAAATTGTTTTACAACTTTTCCTGTTTGCACAACATCCACATAAGTAATATCTCCAAGTTTATGCTGTGCATAATCTGTAATACCAACTTTTGCCCTGTTCCCTGATATATATGCCCATTCATGCTCTTTTGTATAATAATAACCGTTTTTTACATTCATTTTTACCTCCTGTTTAACATTTTTATTGCACACCCTTTGCTAACATCCTTACCGAACATTCTTAGTGAACATCTTTATCAAACATCCTTAGCGCACATCCTTACCGATGTATCGACGTTTCCTTTAAAAAAGGTAATTTCACAATCTTTGCTGGTATTTGTGTTTTTTCTGATACTATTTTTATTTCATCCTCTTCTTTTGCGCCATTTATATTAATATATCCCATTCCAATACCTTTATTAATATGCGGAGAAAATACACCGCTTGTTACAAATCCAATTTCTTTTTCATTAAAAAATATTTTGTTTAAATGTCTTGGCTGTCGTCTGTCAATGCTTTCAATTCCAATTAAATTTCTTTTTAACCCCTTATTTTTTTGTTCCAATAAAGATTTTTTTCCTGTAAAATCTTTTTCAAAATCTAAAACTCTCTCAAAGCCGGCTTCAAGTGGTGTTATGTCCTCTGTTAATTCATCACCATAAAGCGGATACCCCATTTCAAGTCGTAGAATATCCCTCGCGCCAAGGCCAGCTGGTTTACAAAAATCAGATTTTAAAATCTCTTTCCATAAATCAACTACTTTATTTACATCTATGTAAATTTCATATCCAAGTTCACCTGTATAACCTGTTCTGCTTATTATATAATTTCCACCAAAAAAATCAAAAAAACCGCATGAATAATATTTTAATTCTTTTATCTTTTCTCCTGCAATTTTAGAAACAATTTCTCTTGAAAGCGGACCCTGCACATCAAGTTTCGCTGTTTTTGCTGATATATTTTCAAAAAAAGAACCTTTTGATAATTTAGAAGAAATTATATCAGCATCACGCACTTCGTTAGAAGCATTTACAACAATCATCCATTCATCTTCTTTTAATCTAAACACAATTAAATCATCAATGATTGTCCCTTTTTCGTTTAACAAAAAACCGTATTTGCATTTACCAATTTTTATTTTAGTAACAGGAACAGTTATAATTTTATCAAGAGATGATTTTACAGGATTTTCTTTTACCAAAAATTCTCCCATATGAAATATATCAAAAACAGATACTTTTTGCCTTGTATGTTTTGCTTCTTCAACTATTGAACCATAATGTATGGGCAGATACCATCCGGCAAAGTCAGCCATTAATGCATTTAATTTTTGGTGTTCACTTAAAAGTGGTGTATTTTTTAATTCCATTTATTTTATTATCTCCAATAAGAGACAAATTCTAAAAAAATTAAAGGTATTTTATAACAGTTGAGTTTTTTGTCAAGGATAAAAATTTACAATTTACGATTTACGGTTTTCGATTTACAACTTAATAGTCTAGCTATCTTTATCTACTCTTTATTCTCGATTTTCAATTTTCTATCAACTTGTTCTCGCTCTTTTCAATTGTTGATTACTGTTTGCTGGTTGTTGTTTGTTTTTATTTTTTCCCAATCAACAATTGGCAATATAAAATCGACAAAGGAGTCAAATCTCCCCATCCCCCTTCTTTACGAACTGTCCTTTACCCACATCTTTCATTTTATAATAAGAAGCAGGTATATCCTGTTTTTTGAGGAAAATTACGGGTGGTTCGCAGTGTTGTCTAATAAACTATTTCCCAATTTTAGAAGACTTATGAACTCTAAATACAGGTAGTTGCGTAAGTCACATAAACTAATGATAAAAAGTGCTATGATTGAACTGAAGTCAACCGTCTTTTACGTAAAAATCAGCGGCATACCTGCTTTACATATTTTTAAGTAATAGACAGTTGTTAAATGTAAAATAAAAAAATTTTTATTTCATTATACGTTTTTTGATTTTTATGCTACCTACTATATATACATCATTACCTGCTTACCTTACAATAATAGGTGTGCCACTTACATATTCAATTGCAGATGGAATTGCATTTGGTATTATTTCATATCCTGTAATTAAAGTATTAACCGGAAAAGCAAAGGAAGTTTCTATATTAATGTATGTTCTCGCTGTAATATTTATAATAAAATATATGTTTTTTCATATATAATTTTCATCAACGAATCTTTTATTTTCTATTTTCTAAATTTTTACATAGAAAAATTTGTGTCGCCGCCATCATAGGCGTGAGCCATATTTCTATGGCAAATGATATAAGGGGGTATATCTTGAGGAGTGAGGCGGCGACACTATTATATAATATTGTAAATAGCAAATTTTTCCCTTTTTATCATTAATAAATTATTAAAAATTATATAAAAAAACCGTTTTTTGTCAATAGTTTTTTATTGTAAAAATATGTTTTATATAGTGGACTAAAATAATATTAAAAATAATGACTCAAATTATGAATGTTATTTATAGAAATTATCTATTTCATTATTATTTCTACTTTTCTGAATAACGGATTTTCCTTTCCATCCGGTCCTTCTAAAACTTCCCCTTTTCCTTTTATAATAATTTTATCCAATGAAAACCCTGTACTTTGAGAGATAAATTCAGCTACATTTCCTGCCCTTTTTTCAGAGACCAAAAGATTATATGAACGCATCCCTGTTCTATCTGCATAACCAAAAACAGATAATTGCTGCAATGACTTGTTGTTTGAAAGTTCATCTATGAATTTTTTTAGTTTTTCTTTTTCTTCTGATGAAAGCCATGTTACTTCCCATTTATTTATTGGGAAACAGATTGTTATTTGCCTGTATTCTGTATTTCCTCTGGTTATAGGAGCAATTGTATTTTCAGGTATTATTTTTTCCTGCACTGTCTGCTGTGAAGCAGGTGTAACAACAGATGATTTTTCAGCTGACAAAGATTTTGTTTCTACAGAAATTTTTAATCTGGGCTTAAATTTAATTAAAAGCACAATCACAACAACAATAATTAATAGAATTAAAATAAAAATCCAAAAACTTTTTTGTTTAGATTCTTTTTTTTGTACAGAAGGTACTGGAATAATTTTTGTTTTCAAAGAATCTTCATAATGTTCCGGCTTAGTTAGATGTATTCTTGTTTTTTTCTTTTTCCCTTTATAAATCTTTATTTTTTCTTTTTTTTGCTTCTTAACTTTTTCCATCACAATACACCCCCTTTCTTATTTTCTATATTTTACTATATTTTGCAGGATTTAACAAGAGATATTATGAAAAGGTTAGTGTAAAATATTGTGTGGACTTTTTAAAAAGTTTTTAATATTATCTGATTAAACCTAAGCATCTCTATAATAAAATAAATTTGTAATATATATGTCAAGAAAATTAATAATTTTTTGCCTATGATTCTGGCAATCTATCTTATGCAGGATAATTTAGATATAATATATGCGGTTTCGTCATTTTCGGTGATTGCATCTATTTTATATATAAAAATCCCTGGCGACACTTTTTTTCCTGATTTATTGTATCCATTCCAATAAAATTTATTATATCCCTTATATCCTTTAAATCTTGTTTCTTCAATCACAGTCTCACCTGATATTGTAAATATCTTTATTTTACAATTAGCTTCGCGCGATAAATAGAAAATAATACTGGTTTCATTTTGAAAAGGATTAGGAAAATTTCCTTTTAATTCTATGACAAAAGGAACAAGCGTCGGAGTAATAGTTGGTGTTATTGTCCTGGTTGGCGTTGTAAGAAGCGCTCCCTGATTTAAACCATAATACGTTATCCATGTTATACTCTGCCCCGGGGAAATCTGAAAACCTGATGAACTCGGAGGTCCATTGCTCCACCACAACACAACCGCACTATCCGAACCTATGCTTCCTTCACTTGCAATTGTCCACTGCGCATCTCCATTGACTGAATACCAATTTGCAACTTCAAAAATATCAGGCTGGGTAGCAGGTTCCCCATAAAAATTTGAATAAAGATGTCCCCTTCCTGTAAGCGTTGGTGGACTAATATGTGGATCTATATCATAATCCCACCAGTTTGACGGCATATTGCCATTTGTTTTATACCATATTGAGTTTGCTGTAAGAACAGTAAATCCATTGTCAACAGAAATGTTTGTTCCGTCATTATCAAGAACCATAGTGTCGAGTTCAAGCCGTAAAGCAACATTATGCGTTATACTATCAATATTTCTGGCAATAAATTTATACTGTAGCGTGTCCGTATTTATTCCAGTTGAAGGATTATTGACAAATTTAAAATGTGTCTCTATATCAACTACATTATTAAATCTATGCGTTCCCCACATTTCATCAGAAGTATTCGTATATGCCTCGTTCAAAAGAGTTGATGAATAAAAATTATAAGGAATATCATCTATTTTTGCAACAATATATGAAGTGCTTCTGGGCGAAGAACAAGCACTATAATAAAGATATATAAGCCTGCCATTCGCCGGAGAATAACTGCTGGATGTCCCGAGGTCAAAGCCGTATAACAATCCCGAACCAATTCCAACATTTGCTCCCAAAAAATTATTTTGTATGCAATCTGCATATATATATTTACCACACAATAACAATATTATGACAATAAAAAAAATTTTTTTCATTCCGTCTCACCTTTTTATATAATTATATTCTTTTTTTGTTATTATGCAAATATTAACTTCTCCTGTGTTAGTGTAAAATATTGTGGTGGGGGAAAAAGGATAAGGATAAGAAAATTATTCATCTATTCCATTAATTAATCCTTTTAACATACAACAAATTTCATCCAGCCTTTTTTTATATTCATTATATTTACTTTCTGAAATTAATCCTTTTTTCTTTGTCATATCCAATAATGAAATACACTCATAAGCAGAGCCGCGAGCAATATAAAAAAATTGTTTTCTTTCACCTTTATTAAACCTACCGTTACCTTCTGCTATATTATTTGGTATTGACATTATATCTCTATTTAACTGGTCCTTTAAATAATATTTACCTTTAGGAAAATATTCAGTAACATCAGTTATTTCATTAGCTAAATCTTGAGAAAATTGATAAACCCTTAATTTTTCAAATATAAAAGACATACTTTTACCTCCTCTATAATTTTACGAGCCAGTAAGATTTTCGCCTTTGGCGAAAATCTTCTTTTTATATCTTTTTTTCGAACAAGAGAGCGAGTTCTGAGACCGCAAGCGAACTTCTTCCTTTTTCTCTTGTTCCCGCCGTCTTGTTCGCTTGCTCTGATTTTCGCCTTTGGCGAAAATCTGGTGGAGGCGGTGGGAATTGAACCCACGTCCAGACCAGCTTTAGTAAAGGCGCTACATGTTTATTCCGGATTTTAATTTCGCGCTTTGCACTCCTCCGGACAGGATCACAAAGCACTACTCTCCATTAAACTTAATAACGCTGCAAGGAGAAGACAGCGTTACGCAGCCTGCTGTTGGTCCCCGCTGATTTCCCGCAGGCAGGAAAACCAGAGAGGTGCTGCTATTATGCAGCTAAAGCGTAATCGTTCGCTTTTATGTTTGCCCACATTGATAACGGGGATATGGGCCCCGACATGCTCCTTTTACCTACACTAACCTGTCGAATCCAGTCGCCCCCGATTTTTTTCTGTAAAAAAACAAACAATATAGATTCCCGCTTTCGCGGGAATGTCAGATTATTCATAATTTTTACTTAAAAAGCTTTATTAATTAACAAGTAATTACATATTCTTTTATCTTTCAAATAACTAACATAAATCAAAAATTCTTTTAGGATTCTTGAGCCAAAAATGGAATATTAATATTAACTACATATTAATTTTATATCTTTTTTCTTCTCTTTGCAAGTCCCTTTTCTTTATTTCTTCTCTCCTGTCATACTGCTTTTTACCCTTTGAAAGTGCTATTTCTACTTTTACTCTACCATTTTTAAAATAAACAGAAAGTGGTATTAAAGCAAACCCTTTTTTAGTCATCAGTCCCATTAATCTGTTTATTTCTTTTCTATGTAATAATAGCTTTCTTTCCCTTAATGGGTCTGGATTATAAATATTTCCATGGCTGTATGGACTTATGTGCATATTAAAAAGAAAAATCTCATTTTTTATTATCCTTGCAAAGCTGTCCTTTATATTTGCCTTTCCTTCTCTTATTGATTTTACTTCTGTTCCTTTTAATACTATACCCGCCTCAAATTTTTCTATGATAAAATAATCATGCAATGCTTTTTTATTATGTATCGTAATCTGTGACATTTACTTTAACACCACCAGTTTATTAATTAATTTTTCTTGACCTGCATTTAAGACAATATAATAAATTCCATTTAATACTATTCTATTACTATCATTTTTTCCATCCCAGGCAAACCTGTATAATTGCCCGCCTGTTTGTTCCTGCTCAATTATTGTTTTTACGCGTCTTCCTATAAGGTCATAAATTATTAGTGATACTTTTTGATTTGTAGTTAAGTAATACTGTATGTTAGCTATTTCTCTATCAGGGTTAAATGGATTTGGATATGCATAAAAACTATCTGCCAAATTTTTGAGAACAACCTGAAAATTATCTGATCTGTATGGATAATTGCTGTTTTGTGGATACAAAGAAACAATCAATGCATCAAGTTTTGTAACCAGTATATCATTTGCTTCCCGAACTTCAAGATAAAAATTAGTATCTACGGGATTTTCTCTTATTGAAACTATAATTTTATATGTTTTACTTGACTGAGGCGCAATATACGGGTCTGCTGGATTATATAAATCAATGTAAACCTGTTTAGTATTTGTCCATGCTGTGCTGGTCTCAAATCCGTTTCCATCTGTTGCTGTAACTATATTTATTGAATTATTTACTGTGCTGCTGGTTGTTAAAGTAAGCCCCTGAATAATATATGGTGAAGTTGTATTTGGATTTGTAATTGTAATATCCATAACTGTTATATTTTGCTGACCTGCTACTACTGCATCTATTGGATAACTTACATAACTTGTAAGTCCCATTCCGCCGGGTATGATTTTGATATTTATTGGGTCTGATACATCTGATACCAATTGTCCGGAAATATCTGTAACATTTATATAATATGTTCCTGCTGCAAGAAACCTGACATAAAAAGTTGCAACTCCTGATGATAAGTTTACATTTGCAGGATATGTTGCTGTCCCTGGAGATGTTGAAATCTGCAGTGTTGTATCTGCGGGATATATCTGCCAGTTATTCTGCTCTATTGCCCGCACTGTTATAGTTACATACTCTCCTGCTTCCTGTTCTATTGGCGCTCCTGTATAGCCTGGTGCAAAAGGAATAAAATTCTGTCCCGGTGCAATCATAATCAAAGATGTAACAGGTGTATTTGTAGGTGTTGGAGTAAATGTTGGTGTTGCTGTTTGAGTGTGTGTTGGTGTTGCTGTAAATGTAAAAGAAGGTGTTACAGTAGGTGTTGCTGTGGTCGTATCTGTCGGAGTTGCTGTTGATGTCCAGGTTGGGGTAAATGTTGGTGTCCATGTTGGAGTCATAGTCGGAGTTACTGTTGATGTTACTGTAGATGTAAATGTCATTGTTATTGTTGGTGTATCTGTTGGTGTAAAAGAGGGAGTTGCTGTGTATGTTGGTGTTACTGTTGATGTAAATGTAAATGTCGGCGATACTATTATTACAATTTTTGAAAAACCGTTTGGCGTTGTTCCTTTTATATCCGATATACCATTTAAATAACCCTCGTAATATTTATCTCCTAATGTTGATATTGCATTAAATCTAATAATATCAAAGTTAGGATTTGTTTGCCCGTTCCAGGGTGTTACATACTGAACAATTATTTCATTTCCAATATAATTTACTGTTGTCCCTGTTATACTACTTGTAAAACCAGATAAAGAATAAACTCCTGGTGGTATTATTATTCTCACTTCATTTATTGTGCTTACATCCCACGCATTTACATGATAATTATATAAAGTTAAATCACCCGCAACTGCATAATTTGGCTGAATATACATATATGCTGCTGGTGTATTTGTAAAAGTCGGTGTAATCGTAAAAGTCGGTGTAATTGTAAAGGTTGGTGTAATTGTAAAAGTAGGTGTGTTTGTTGGGGTTATTGTTGATGTTGGTGTATCTGTTGGTGTTGCTGTAAATGTAGGTGTATATGTTGGTGTTATTGTAAGAGTAATAGTATAAGTTGGTGTGATTGTTGGAGTTACTGATGGCGTATTCGTTGGGGTTATACTCGGCGTTACTGTTGGTGTATCTGTTGGTGTATCTGTTGGTGTAATCGTTGGCGTGTTTGTCGGTGTTACTGATGGTGTATTCGTTGGCGTTACTGTTGGCGTTGCGGTCAGTGTTATTGTCGGAGTATTTGTTGATGTTATGCTCGGTGTTGCTGTTGGCGTATCTGTCTGTGTTACTGTTGGCGTGTCTGTCGGTGTAACGCTTGGCGTCACCGTTGGTGTCACTGTTGGTGTAACACTCGGTGTATTTGTTGGCGTTACTGTGGGCGTTATTGTCTGCGTTACTGTTCGTGTTATTGTCATTGTCGGACTTATTATTACAACTATCTGTGAATATCCTGTTGGTGTTACTCCTCGCGCTTCTGCTATTCCATTATAATAACTCCCATAATATTTATCTCCTAACCCTGATATACCATTAAATCTTATTATGTCAAAATTTGGATTGCTGCTGTTGTTCCACCCACTTGCATAACTTATTACTATCTCATCTCCTATTACACTCGCACTTGCTCCTGCTATTGATGACTCCGGTGAATTTACTGCAACACCTGTTTCTATTTTTATCCTTGCCTCTGTTATTGGTCCTTCTCCTACTGCGTTTATGTGATACTCATACCTTACCTCATCTCCTGCTACTGCTATTGTTGGAACTATGTATGCATAAACATACGGCGTTGATGTATATGTTGGTGTTGCTGTCTCGGTTATTGTCCGTGTTGGTGTATTCGTTGGAGTTACTGTCGGCGTTACTGACGGCGTGTTCGTTGGTGTTACTGATGGCGTTATTGTTGGTGTCACGCTTGGCGTATTTGTTGGTGTTATTGAAGGCGTTGCAGTTGGTGTTACTGTTTCTGTTACACTTGGTGTATTTGTTTCAGTCACTGTAGGTGTATGCGTAGATGTAACCGTTGGCGTTACTGTTGGCGTTACAGTCGGTGTCACGCTTGGCGTATTTGTTGGTGTTATTGAAGGCGTTGCAGTTGGTGTTACTGTTTCTGTTACACTTGGTGTATTTGTTTCCGTCACTGTGGGTGTATGCGTAGATGTAACCGTTAGCGTTACTGTTGGCGTTACAGTCGGTGTTACGCTTGGCGTATTTGTTGGTGTTATTGAAGGCGTTGCAGTTGGTGTTACTGTTTCTGTTACACTTGGTGTATTTGTTTCCGTCACTGTAGGTGTATGCGTAGATGTAACCGTTGGTGTTACTGTTGGCGTTACAGTCGGCGTTACTGTCAATGTTATTGTAGGCGTTACGCTTGGTGTATCTGTTTGCGTTACTGTGGGCGTTACAGTTGGTGTAACTGACTGCGTGTTCGTTGGCGTTACTGAAGGCGTTATTGTTGGTGTCACACTTGGCGTATTTGTCGAAGTTATTGAAGGCGTTGCAGTTGGTGTTACTGTTTCTGTTACACTTGGTGTATTTGTTTCCGTCACTGTGGGTGTATCCGTAGATGTAACCGTTGACGTTACTGTCGGTGTTACTGTCGACGTTACTGTCGATGTTATTGTAGGCGTTACGCTTGGTGTGTTTGTAGGCGTCATTGAAGGAGTGTTAGTCGGAGTAACTGTAGGCGTATCTGTCGGTGTTACTGTCGGCGTTATTGTAGGCGTTACGCTTGGTGTATTTGTTGGAGTTACTGTCGGCGTTACTGACGGCGTGTTCGTTGGTGTTACTGATAGCGTTATTGTTGGTGTCACGCTTGGCGTATTTGTCGGCGTATCTGTAGGTGTTACACTCGGTGTGTTTGTAGGTGTTACTGTGGATGTAACAGTCAGAGTTATACTTGATGTATTAGTTGGTGTTACCGATGGCGTTATGCTTGGTGTCACACTTGGCGTTACTGAAGGCGTTATTGTTGGTGTCACGCTTGGCGTATTTGTCAAAGTAACTGTAGGCGTTGCTGTTGGCGTCACTGATGGCGTTATCGTATATGTAGGTGTATTTGTCTGCGTTATTGTTCTTGTCACAGTAGGCGTGCAGCCACCGGATAAAATATTAAAATTACTAACTGAAAAATACCCTGTTGTATTAAGTATATTTGTAGCAGCAGCAACACCTATATAAAAATTTGCCCCTAAACTCACAGTATAATTGCCAACAACTGTCCAGTCAGTTCCATTGTTTGAATAATAACCAGTAAAATTATCTCCTATTTTTAACAGTCGCACATATCCTGTTGTATTATTAACATAACCAGCACCATCAATTGCAGAAGTAGTGCCACCGGTAGTAGAACGATATTGCATTGAATATGCATTTGTGCTTGCAAACATATAAATATTTCTTGAATTTGTATTTAATGTTTCTCTTACCATAATACCTGTGCCAGCTAATCCATTTACTTCTGATACAAAATTTATCTGCAAAGTTGCATCAAAATTACCTGATACCTGCTGAAAAATAAATCGAAAAGCATCATTTGTGCCCCATATAACACCTGCTGCTGTTATTGTCAGATTTGTTGATGTTTCCACCTGAGAGCCAGAAGCAGGTGCGCCAATATCAGTAGCAGTCCAGAAATTTTCTAAATAACTATTATTAAAACCGTCTGATTGAATACAATTTACGAAAACAGGAGTAAATGTTGGTGTAATAGTAAAAGTCGGTGTTATTGTAAAAGTTGGTGTGCAGGCACCACCCAATATATTAAAATTATCAACATTTGCATAACCAACTGCACCATTATTATGTGATGTAACTGCAATTCCAATCAAAAAAGTTGAGCTAAAACTCATATTCACATTTGCAAGCGGCGTCCAGTTTATGCCATCATTTGAATAATATCCTGTAAAATTATTCCCTGATTTTACAAGACGCACATAACCGGTTGTATTATTTGTATATGTTCCACCACCTGTATGATAACTTATATCATCTGTTATTAATCTTCTTTGAAATGCATAATTATTACTTCTTGTTGCGCACATAAAAACATGCTTTGACCCAGGCGCTAAACTTTCTCTCATCATAATACCAACTTTACTCCAGGGGTCAGTTGTTGGAACAAAATTAACCTGCAAACTTACATCAAAATCACCGGAAACAATCTGAAATATATACCTGAAATTATCAGCATTTCCCCATATATCATCACCATTTGCTGTTATTGTAAGGTTTGTTGCTGTTTCTGTCTGGCTTCCAAGTAAAGGATTACCCACATCCACAGCAGTCCAGAATTTTTCAAGTGAAGAATTATTAAAATCATCGGATTGAATGCAATTAGGTTTATTAGCACCCAATGCCCAGGAAACCGCAGCGTCAAATAAATCCCAGCCATCAGAAGTATTATTTACTGCAGTTACATTATAAAGAAAGACACCCACTCTTCTTGCCGGTGCTTTAAAATTGTTAACCATCGTAGCGCCAGCCTCATAACCAAACAATACACTTCTTGCTGTATTTCCAACAAGTGATGCAATATTTTTTGCATTTGCATTAGGCACACCCCATGGCATTGTGTCTGCAGTAGTTACAACAGTTACTGTATTTGACTTTTCTGCAGCCATATAATGTGTGCTGTCAAAAACATAAATAGAATCCTGTGTTGCTGTTGTTCCATAATCAGTTCCAGCAGTTGCCCCTGTCATATTCATATCATCATATAAATATGACTCCCATGTTAAAAAAGGCACAGCAACATCTCTGAATTTTGTATTTACATCACCAGAAGTAGTCGTGGAAGATACAATAATAAGATCTTTCCCATTTGCATCTGATGTTTGAGAGTTCGCAGCCAGAGTAACTGTAACATAATGTCCCTGATTTATTAAACGTGTATATACAGCATTATCCCCGGTTCCCAATGGAATAGCACCAACCACAAAAAGTATATCTGCAGAATATATAAACAAAGGATAAAAAAATGTTAAAATTAATAAAATAAATTTAAAATTTAACTTTTTTAAACAATCTTTATTTTGTGTAAAATTCATCATTTTATCTAACAACTCCTGCCCCTCTGTAAAATATATAACAATTATACAAAAAAATACAGATTTAAGCAATTTTTAAAATTTAATTATAACAAAAAATCAAGGAAAGTATTTGATTTTTATCTGATTTAATTAGCGACCACACACGGTTCGGGCGGACACATAGATATCCGCCCCTACGTCAATCAATTTTCAATTTACAATTTAAAAACATTTGCCAGATATAATCTGGTTACCTCGAACTATTTTCTATTGTCTATTATCAAATTTCTATCAACTCGCTCTCTTGTTTTCGCTCTAATCCTGCTCATTTTAATTGTCAATTGTTTATTGCTGTTTGCTGGTTGCTTTTTGTTTTTCCAATCCGCAACCGACAATCGGCAATCGACAATGTAGTTATTTCCCCCTCACCTTTATCCTCTCCCCGCGGGGTAGAGGAAAATTTTTTTGTCATTCCTACTCCTGAATAAATTCTGTCCATTACCCACATCTTCTTTTTTAATAAGAAGCAGGTATATCCTGATTTTTGAGGAAAATTACGGGTGGCTTGTGGTGTTGTCTAGTTTACTTACTCCCAATTTTAACGCCCTTCTTAATACTATCTAAGGGGTGTTGCGTAAGCCTCGATTACTTTTGACTGCAAATTTTTTGCTCGACTTTTCCTCAACCGTTTTTTACAAAAAAATCAGCGGTATACCTGCTTCTTGATACTTATGGATAATGGACAGGAATAAATCAGGTGTAATTTCCAACAGGAATACAGTTTTTCATACATTCGGGCAACCACACAGGGTCGCCCTACAAATAATCTCATTTCTCGCTCTCTTGCTCAATTCTCGCTATCGCTCTAATCTCGCTCTTTTCAATTGTCAATTGCTTTTTGCTGTTTGCTGTTTGCTGTTTGTTTTTTTTCCAATCAGCAATAAGCAATCACCAACCGTCAATACAATTATCAATCCGCAACCGGCAATCAGCATTCGGCAATGTATTTATAAATTCCACATTTCCCATTTTACATTTATAGCGGTATTAAAATCTTAAATATTGCTCCTTTTCCGGCGCCTTCTGATTCTGCCCATATAACTCCATTATGTGCTTCTATTATACTTTTTGATATTGCAAGGCCTAATCCTAATCCTTTATATTTTGCTACATCAGTTCCTTTTATTTGATAAAATCTCTCGAATATTTTTTCAAGATTTTCCTTTTCAATTCCTCTACCAGCATCTTTTTCATAAATCAAAACATATCTGTTTTTAACACTTGCAGGTATATTTATATATTCTGGTATAACTATATCCTCTTTGTTTACCTCATCAAAACCAATTATAATATTTGTATTTTCCGGTGAAAATTTAACTGAGTTTGTAATTAGATTTATCAGCACTTGCGAAATTCTGTATTCATCAACATCAACTGCCAGTTTTTTACCATGCGCTTCATTTATAATTTTAATATTTTTCTGTGCTGCAAAGGCAGAAATATCATTTGTGATTTTTTCTAAAATCCTTCCCAGATCAGAAGTATGTCTTTCAACAGTAAATCTTCCTGATTCTATTTTTCCTAAATCAAGTAAATCATTTATCAAATTCAAAAGTCGCTCTGAATTGTTTTTAATAATTTCCAGGTATTCTTTTTGTTCTTTGTTTAATTCACCTGCAGCCCCACCTAATAACAAGGACAAAAATCCTTTTATGGCTGTTAAAGGTGTTCTTAAATCATGGGATATCATTGATACAAAATTTGTTTTCATCGCATCAATTTCTTTTAGTTTTTCATAAGATACCCGTAAGTTTTCTTCCTGCTGTTTTCGTAAAGTTATATCTCTGAAAATCGCCCTTGTATTTATCGGTTTTCCATCTTCAAAATGGCAGGTCACGTTTCCTTCCACTATAATTTCTTTTTTATCTTTTGTTATAAATATTGTTTCTATTCTTTCTTCGCATTTTCCCTTCAGAATATTTTTAAATAATTCCTTGCAATGCTCAATACGTGATGGGTGAATAATATCAAAAAGAGTCATATTTTTTATTTCCTTATAACTATAACCAAGTGTTTCTTTCCATGCTTTATTAACATAGATAAATTTTGCATCAGGACTTACTATTTGAATCAAATCATTGGCATTATCTAAAAAATCCTGTAAAAGCATTCTGCTCTTGTGCACTTCTTCCTGTATTTTTTTAGCTTCTGTTATATCCTGTTTTATGGCAACAAAATGAGTAATTTTTCCTGATAAATCTTTTATAGGAGCAATTGATGCATTTTCCCAGTAAAACACTCCATTTTTCTTTTTATTTAAAAGCTCACCACGCCAGGTATTACCTGATAATATTGTATCCCATAATTTTTTATATTCTTCTTTTGTTGTGTGCCCTGATTTTAAAATACGCGGATTTTCTCCGATTGCTTCTGCACTACTATATCCGGTAATTTCAGTAAATTTGGGATTTACATAAGTAATATTGCCTTTTTTATCTGTTATTACAACCGAATCAGGCGCCTGTTCTATTGCTGTACTTAATTTTTTTATTTCTTCTTCGTATTTTATTCGCTCTGTTATATCACGTGCAATTCCTAAAATCATATTCTCGCCTTTAAATTTTATCGGGTTTGTTATTATTTCAACATTTATTTCTTTTCCATCTTTTCTTTTTAATACAAATCTGTCAGGACCTGTTGGTTTATTAATCAAATTTAAAGCAAGATTTTTTGTTGCCTTGATTAATTCATTTTTTTGCAATATATTTAATTTTAAAAAATTTTTTCCTATTAATTCTTCTTTTTTATAGCCGGTTAATTCTTCTGCTTTTTTATTGCCATCTATAAAATTTCCTTTTAAATCATTTATATAATAAGCATCAGGCGCGTTTTCAAAAAGCATTTTAAATCTTTCTTCACTTTCCTTTGTTACTTTTTCAATTCTGTCATATTCAATTCTGCTCTGAAGTATATCACGTAAATCAAGAATTATGGTTTTATCAAGTATATCAAACCCCTGCCTGTATTTATTAGAATTACACACATCGCAACTGATTGCACTTATTAATTTATCCTGCTCATAAAGAGGCACCACAAAAATTGCTTTTAAATCATTAATTTCCGCAAATTTTTTAATAATTGGCTTTGCGATCGGCATCAATAATTTTGGTATATCCTTTAAAGCAACTTCCATTGTTATTTCAAATCCATCTGGTTTTAAAAACAATTTTGCAACATTTACATCTATTTTTGCGCCAATTGTTTTTTTAACACTTTTTTCTTTCCATTCTTTTAAACAGATTAAGTTCTTTTCATCTAAAATATTGTAATTTACCCTGCTTACCTGAAAAACAGGACCTATTAAATTTATTGCTTTTTCAATTATTGTATCAAAATCAAGGGTTCTATCAGCAGCAAGTTGCCATATCTTTGTCCTGAGTTCACTGTATCTGTTTATTCTTTGAATTTCTTGTATTCTTTCTGTTAAATCTTTTTCATTTTGTTTTAATGCTGTTATATCTTCTCCGGAACTCAATGTGCCTATGATTTTTCCTTTACTGTCTTTTAACATCGTATTATGCCATAGTATTATTTTTTCTTTGCCGCTTTTTGTTTTTATCCTATTTTCAAAAAATTCAAACTCTTTTATTTTTCCTTTCATTACCGAGTCATAAACCTTTTTAACTCTTTTAACTTCACCTTTTGGAAGAAAATTTAAAAACCAGTCCTTGCCTATTATATCTTTTTCTTTTATTTCCAATACTTCACATCCCTTTTTATTTATTGCTAAAACTCGCCCTTTATCATTAAGAACAATAAACAATATACCTGCAAAATTAAATAAATCTATATTTGATAAAATTTTTAAATCCTGTGTCATAACTCACCTATTTATTTATATATGATATCTATATATAAATATATCATATTATTTATAAAATCTCAACTTTTGAATATTTATGAATTCCCAGCTTGAGTTTATCTCAGAAATCAGGGGTATAAATGCTGATTTATTTTGTCATTCCTGCGTAAGAAGGAATCCAGTTTTTTTTCAATCGACAATCGACAACCAGCAATCGACAATGTAGTTATTTCCCCCCTCACCTTTTTCCTCTCCCCGCGGGGTAGAGGAAAATTTTTTTGTCATTCCTACTCCTGAATAAATTCTGTCCATTACCCATATCTTCTTTTTCAATAAGAAGCAGGTATATCCTGATTTTTGAGGAAAATTACGGGCGATTTGTGGCGTTGTCTAGTTTACTTACTCCCAATTTTAACGCCCTTCTTAATCCTATCCAAGGGT